>WBZS01000270.1_pt1 | contig 84503 bp, 68 predicted proteins | sample 5204201 | NCBI WGS metagenome assembly WBZS01 (sample SAMN12344357, study PRJNA552823) | activated sludge metagenome | biome: Activated sludge suspended growth; feature: Nitrification reactor; material: Wastewater; isolation source: activated sludge from nitrification reactor of wastewater...
TACGGCGCTGGAATACATCCGCAACAACGTCGTCGATGTCGCTGTGGGCGGCGCCTCGGAAGCCGTGCTGACCTACGGCTCGATGCGCGTCTGGCAGGCCATGCGCGTGCTGTCGCCCGAGGGCTGCTTCCCCTTCTCCAAGAAGCGCAACGGCACCGTGCTGGGTGAGGGGGCCGGCATCCTGGTCATGGAGGACTACGAGCACGCCAAGGCGCGCGGTGCCAGGATCCTGGCCGAGATCGTCGGCTTCGGCATGTCGTCCGACAGCAAGGACATGGTGAACCCCGATATCGAGGGGCCCAAGAGCGCCATGCAGTTCGCGCTCGACGACGCGGGCCTCAAGGCGTCCGACATCGACTACCTCAACGCCCACGGCACGGCGACGACGTTGAACGACATCAACGAGACCAATGCCATCAAGGAAGTATTCGGCGAGCATGCCCGCAAGCTCGCCATCTCCTCGACCAAGGCGATGACGGGCCATCTGTTGGGCGCCGGTGGCGCCGTCGAGGCGGTGGCTTGCATCAAGGCCATCGAGGAGGGCTGGATTCCGCCGACCATCGGGCTCGACGAGCCGGACCCCAAGTGCGACCTCGACTACGTTCCCAACGTCGGCCGCGCGCAGAAAGTGCGCTACGCGATGTCGAACTCGTTCGCCTTCGGCGGCCTCAATGCCGTGCTCATCTTCGGCCCGCCCCCGGCCTGACCGCGGCGCGCCGGCGTCCCGAGGTCACCCGCGTCCAACGATAAAAGCCCTGCCGCGCGCCCCGCGCGACAGGGCTTTTCGCGTATTTCGGTGCCCCGCCTCGCATGCCGCCCGTGCGGTGCATCTGCCCGCAATCGTTCAACCCGCAATCGTTCAAGAAGAGGGGAGTTCGAGGGGTCACCCTCGAACGGAGCGCGCGGTCCGTGGCCTCGCCGCGCGCCGTGCGCGCGCATGCGCCGGCCGCTCGTGCGCCACCAACCGGCCGGCCATCAGTGCCGGTCGTCGTCGACCATGGACAGGAACTCCTGGCGCGTGATGGCGTTGTCGCGGAACACGCCGAGCATGCGGCTGGTCACCATGTCGGTTCCGGGCTTCATGACGCCGCGCGTGGTCATGCAATGGTGCTCGGCCTTCAGCACCACGCCGACGCCTTGCGGAGCCAGAACCTCGTTGATGATGTTGGCGATCTGCGCCGTCATCTTCTCCTGGATCTGCAGCCGCTTGGCGAACGCCTCGACGACACGGGCAAGCTTGGAGATGCCGACCACGCGGCCATTGGGGATATAGGCGACCCAGGCGCGGCCGACGATCGGAGCCAGATGGTGCTCGCAATGACTGGAGAAGCGGATGCCGCGCAGGACGATCATCTCGTCATAGCCTTCGGTTTCCTCGAAGGTCTTGCGCAGGATGGCTTCAGGATCGTGCGCATAGCCGGCCGTGTATTCCTCCCAGGCCCGTGTCACGCGCGCCGGGGTATCGAGAAGGCCGTCGCGGGTCGGATCGTCGCCGGTCCAGCGCAGCAGAGTGCGGATGGCCTCTTCAGCCTCGGCGCGGGTCGGGCGCGCCGACTTGGTCTTGCCGCCGACAGGCTGGGCGGCGGTTGGAAACATCGGGGGTTTGGGCGTCTTCACGGGGGATTCCATGTCGCTCATGAACGAACCTCCTGGCATCGCATCGGCTTCCGGGGGCATAACGCTGCGGGAGGCGGATTGGATCGCGGGGGCGAAACCCGACCGCGATCGAACGCGGCCCACAGCCGGGGGTGGCCGCGGGTGCCAGCCTTTCGTATAGCATGGCTGTGGGCGGCGCATCGGCTTTCCGCGTCGCCGCAGGCCCGCTTCGCAGCACGAGGAGGCAGACCATAAGCTCGCCACGCATCGCCCTCGTCAGCGGGGCCAACCGCGGCATCGGCCTGGAGATCGTGCGCCAGCTGTCACGCCAGGGCGTGCGCTGCGTCATGGGCGCCCGCGACGCCGCGAAGGGGCGGGTCGCCCGCGACAAGCTGACGGCCGAAGGGCTCACACCCGACCTGGTCACGCTCGACGTCGCCGATGCAGCCAGTGTCAAGGCGGCGGTGGCGGAGACGCTGGCGCGCCACCACCGCATCGACATCCTGGTCAACAATGCCGGCATCCTGCTCGACGGCCCGTCGTCGCAGTTGGCGGTCGCGAGCGTCGATCCGGCGCTCGTCACCCGCACGCTGGCCACCAATCTGCTCGGGCCGCTGCACCTGACGCAGGCCGTGCTGCCGGCCATGCGGGCGCAGAAATATGGCCGCATCGTCAACCTGTCGTCGGGGCTCGGACAACTGGCCGAGATGGGCGCCGGCTGGCCTGCCTACCGCATGTCGAAGGCGGCCCTCAACGCGCAGACGCGGACCGCCGCAGCAGAACTTGCGGGCGACGGCATCAAGGTCAATGCCATGTGTCCGGGCTGGGTGAAGACGGATATGGGCGGCCCGAACGCGGAGCGCCCCGTCGAGCAGGGCGCCGATACCGCCGTCTGGCTGGCGCTGCTGCCGGACGATGGACCGACCGGGGGCTTCTTCCGCGACCGCGCGCCGATCGCGTGGTAAGGCGGCCAAGCGGCTTGGCCACAGCATCAGCATCGAGGGGAGCGGTCTGCCATGGGCCACTGTGTCCGGCTGTTCATCGGGCCACTGGTCGCCTTGCGCGGGCTGGCCGCTGCCGCTCCGGCCCATGCCCGCGCGCATGCCATCGAGGCGAGCGAGCGCTTTCCCGTGCTGCCGCTGACCGAAGACCTGCACGAGGCATGGCATGCCGCCTACGGTACGGGCGACTGGCTGGCGCTGGGGCCGATGCTGACCTCGACCGACCTGGCGCACGCCGAGCGCGCGTCCCGCGGCTCCGCGCTCGCCTATGTCGAGACCGACTATTTCGGTGGTCGGGGCCGGCAATGCGCCGTGCTGTGGCGTGACGGCGCGCTGGTGTTGAAGCCGGCCGCCCTGGCGAGCGACGAGGGCCGGGCGCTACCGCCGGCGCTGCGGCCGATCAATGCTGCGTTGCGCGGGCTCGGGATCACAGCGGCACCTGGGCTCGACGAGTTCGACACCCTGGGGCTGGCGCGGTGGCGCTCCAACGAGGCCATCCTGGAGCGTGGGCGGCCCCTGCGCCTCTAGAGTTCTCTCAGCATGGATGGCGGAGCCGCTGCGGCGCCAGGGCGCTGCCGTCCGCGACGGTTTGCCGAACACCCTCGGTCGTGCCGGGGGTGCCGGTGTCGGCGGACTGACGTTGCGGGCTCAGCGGGCCGGTGCGCCTGCCGTCGGCGCCGGAACGTCGCGGGCGTGCAGCTCGCGCGTCAAATCCTCGATCTCACGACGGGCCGCGGCTTCGCCGCAGCGGATGAGGTCATCGGCGCGATGGAAGTCGAACAGGCCGATGCCGGCCATGCGCGGACTGATCATGCAGTCGGGCGGATCGCCGGCGAGGCGCGAGCGCGCGATGCGATCCTGGACGATGTTGAAGGCATCGACCATCACGGTCGTGATGCCGGGCGCCTGATCGCCGCGCCCGAACACCTGGCGTTGCAGGAGGCGGCGCATGGCCACGCCGTTCTTGCCCTTGATCGGCGGATCGGCAGGCTCCTCCGGCGCGGGCTCCGGGGGATGGGCATCGAAGTGCGGCATGATGGAGCCGCGCGAGCACATGTCGAAGTTGAGATTGACGGCGATGACGTAGCGGGCGCCGAGCGCGCGGCAGACCGAGACGGGAATGGGGTTGACCATGGCGCCGTCGAACAGCCAGCGCCCCTTGATCTTGACCGGCTTGAAGATGCCCGGCAGCGCGTAGGAGGCGCGCACGGCCTCGACCAGAGGCCCACGCTGCAGCCACACCTCGTGGCCGGTGCCGATCTCGGTTGCCACCGCCGCGAAGCGCGTCGGCAGTTCCTCGATGGCGCGCTCGCCGAGGTGTTGGTCGAGCTTTTGCACCAGCCGCTGGCCGTTGATGAGGCCGGTCCCGGTGAGGTTGAAATCCAGATAGCCGAAGACGCGGCGCGGGGTGAGCTCGCGGGCGAACTCCTCGAGCGCGTCGAGGTGGCCCGCGGCATAGCAGCCGCCGACCACGGCGCCGATGGATGTGCCGGCGATGATGTCGGGCCTGATGCCGGCCTTGTCGAGGGCGCGCAGAACGCCGATGTGGGCCCAGCCGCGCGCCGCGCCACCGCCGAGCGCCAGACCTATCTTTCCCGCTGCCATCGTGTCGGTCTCCTCGTTCGTGACCGCTCTCGTCCGCCGCTTCATCCGCACGCGTATCGCCCTGTTCCGATGTCTGGTCAGGTGACACCGGGTGCGGCACCTCGCATCGAGACAGCAAGAACAATGCCGCCGCACGAGGGCTCCGAGGACAGGGATACTCGCAAGTACAATATAATTGCGCCCAATTAAGTTCCGACTACCGGCCCGGCCTGGGTCCGCGAGGTGCAACGCGAAAAATGTGCTGCGTTGCAATGACATAGAGCCTTGCGCCGGCGCGCCGCTCCGTTTCGGAGCGCAGCCTGCGATGGCTCAGGTCCGGGCAAGCTTGACCGGAACGCCCGAGGCCGGGCCGATGGCCACGCGACGGTAGAAGCAACTCGTCTCCCCTGTGTGACACGCCACGCCGTTGCCGGCCACCTCGACGGCGAGCCAGACCACATCCTGGTCGCAATCGGTGCGCATCTCGACGATCCGCAGCACGTTGCCGCTTTCCTCGCCCTTCTTCCACAGCCGGTTGCGCGACCGGCTGAAGAACCAGGCTTCCCCACTGGCGATGCTGCGTGCCAGGGCCTCCCGGTTCATCCAGGCGAACATCAGCACGCCCCCCTGGCGGCCGTCCGTGACGATGGCCGGGATCAGGCCGTGCTCGTCGAAGCGGGGCGCGAAGGCCGAGCCGTGCTCGATCTCGGCGGTGCTGCCCCGAGCGGCAAAGATGGCGGCAGGCTGGCTGGTCATGACGCGCCTCGATTTGGGAGACTGGCGATTCCCTGCTGCCCGATGGCCATGCACGCGGCCTCGCAGTCGGGCGGCTTCGGCTCTATATAGGGGATCACGAGCCGGCGGAACGCACGACATGCGGTGCAAGGGCTCGGGTGCCAGCCAGAGAAGCGCGATTTCGATGACCGCGATCGACGACATCTACAGCACGCGCCTGTTCGAGTTGGCGAGCGACATCCCGCGGTCCACGCGGCTCGCCGCAGCCGACGCCACGGCCTCGGCGCATTCCAAGCTGTGCGGCTCGACCATCGAGGTCGATGTCAAACTGGCGGATGGGCGCATCGTCGACTACGGGCAGACGGTGACGGCCTGCCTGCTCGGGCAGGCGGCTGCGGCCATCGTCGGCGCTCACATCGTCGGCACGCCGCTCGCGGAATTCCATGACGTCGCCGCGCGCATGCGTGCGATGCTCAAGGAGGGCGGCCCGCCGCCGGCCGGCCGCTGGGCCGATCTGGCGCTGCTGCAACCCGTCAAGGACTACAAGAATCGCCACGGCTCGGTGCTTCTCGTCTTCGAGGCCATCGAAAAGGCGCTCGGCGGGATCGCGGCGGCCCCTCACGCGGTCTTCAGGGGCGCGGGAACCGCCCGGTGATCCAGGTCGCAAGCCAGCTGGCGTGTCGCCTGCTCAAGGCGCCGATCCACCTCTATCGGTGGACGCTGAAGCCGCTGATCGGTTGGGAATGCCGGCACCTGCCGACGTGCTCCGAGTACGGCTTGGAGGCGATCGACAGGAATGGCGCCTGGCGCGGCTTCTGGCTCACGACCTCGCGCGTGTGCCGCTGCAACCCGTGGGGAACGAGCGGGTACGATCCGGTGCCGGACATCCGCGCCGAGCGCCACCCCGTGGCACCCTGGCGATATGGCCGCTGGCGCGGCCGGCCGCCGCCAGGCTGACGCCGCTCCCGCGCCGCACCGCTTTGCCCGTTGCGCGGCCCGGCGAATTGGGCATATAAAGCGCCTCTTCGAGCCGCCCGGCGGGGCATGCCGTGGCGGCTTTGATGCTATTCGCGACTGTTCAACCTCATGAACGCGCTCGATTTTTCCCCGGCTCGTTGGCCGGCAATCGGGTTTGCGCTTAAGGGGCTTCGCAGCCGTCGCCAACAGAAAGGATACGCCAAATGCCCAAGATGAAGACCAAGAGCGGCGCCAAGAAGCGCTTCAAGTTCACCGGCACGGGCAAGGTCAAGGCGGCTGCCGCCGGCAAGCGCCACGGCATGATCAAGCGGACGGCGAAGTTCGTTCAGTCGGCGCGCGGCACCATGGTGCTCGACGACAGCGACGCCAAGATCGTCAAGAAGTACATGCCCTACAACCGTTGAGCTTCGTGCTCGACTGGTCGTGTCCCGTCATGATGCGGCAGGCCCGAGGCTCTGAGCAGCCGGCTTCAGCCCGCATCTCTTGAAGATGCTTTTTTGCACGGAGTTCGATCCATGGCTCGCGTCAAGCGCGGTGTAACCGCCCACGCCAAGCACAAGAAGGTCCTGAAGGCAGCCAAGGGCTACTATGGCCGCCGCAAGAGCACCATCCGCATCGCCAAACAGGCGGTCGAGAAGGCGCTGCAGTACGGCTACCGCGACCGCAAGCGCAAGAAGCGCACGTTCCGCGCGCTGTGGATCCAGCGCATCAACGCCGCCGTGCGCGAGCACGGGATGACCTACGGCCGCTTCATCGACGGACTGTCGAAGGCCGGCATCGCCGTCGACCGCAAGGTGCTCGCCGACCTCGCCGTGCATGACGCGGCCGGCTTCAAGTCGCTGGTCGACCAGGCCGCCAAGCACTGCGGCACCTCGGTTGCCGCCGGGGACAAGAAAAAGGCCGCCTGATCGCCTCAGCGGGCACAGCGGATGCGCGTCGCGGCATCCGCGCCGCCGACACGGCGCGATCGCATCGGCGGAAGAGGGCACGCCTTTCATCCTCGGGCTCGTCCCGAGGATCCACCTCGCCGCTCGCCCTTCTCCCAGCCGATGGCCCCAGCCGATGGATGGATGGTCGGGACAAGCCCGACCATGACAGCTAAAGAATTCTCGCGCTGAACACTGGCGCGTGCCCGAGCCTGCCGGGCCGGCTCTGGTCCAGCTGTCTCGAACTTGGGCGGACATCATGACGGCATCTCCCACTCCTGAGCTGGCAAAGATCGAAGCCGATCTGCTGCGCGACATCGCAGGCGCGGCCGATCTGGCGGCCATCGAGCAGGTGCGCATCACGGCGCTGGGCAAGAAGGGTCGCGTCTCCGAGCTGATGGGCAGGCTGGGAGCACTGGCCGTCGATGAGCGCAAGGCGTTCGGCGCCGCCGTGAATGCGCTGAAGGGGCGCGTCACCAGCGCGTTGGAAGCCCGCAAGGCGGTGCTCGACCGTGCCGCACTGGATGCCCGTCTCGCCGCCGAAATTGCTGACGTGACGCTGCCCGTGCGCTCCGGTCCCGAAGCCGAGGGCCGTTTGCATCCGGTGGCCCAGGTGCTCGACGAGTGCATCGAGATCTTCGCCGACATGGGCTTCGCGGTTGCCGAAGGTCCGGATATCGAGAGCGACGACCTCAACTTCACCAAGCTCAATATCCCGCCCGAGCATCCCGCGCGGCAGGAGCACGACACGTTCTATTTCTCGCCCGCCGCCGATGGCTCGCGGCTGGTGCTGCGCACGCACACGAGCCCGGTGCAGATCCGCACCATGATGTCGAAGACGCCGCCGATCCGCGTCATCGCGCCGGGCCGCGTCTACCGCTGCGACAGCGATCAGACCCACACGCCGATGTTCCACCAGATCGAGGGTCTCGTCATCGACGAGGCGACGCACATGGGGCACCTGCGCTGGACGCTGGAGGCGTTTTTCAAGGCCTTCTTCGAGGTCTCGGAAGTCAAGATGCGGTTCCGCGCCTCGCACTTCCCCTTCACCGAGCCGTCGGCCGAGGTCGACATCGGCGCCGAGGCCATCGGCAAGCCCGGCCAGTGGCTCGAGGTGCTGGGCTGCGGCATGGTGCATCCGAACGTGCTGCGCAACTGCGGCCTCGACCCCGAGAGATACCAGGGTTTCGCCTTCGGCATGGGGCTCGATCGTTTGACCATGCTCAAGTACGGCCTGCCGGACTTGCGCGACTTTTTCGCCGCCGACATGCGCTGGCTCAGGCACTATGGTTTCTCGGTGCTCGACGTGCCGACCCTGTCGGGCGGCCTGTCGGCGTAGCTCTCGCGAAGGAGTGCGCCTCATGTTTCGATCCACGGTCCGCAGCGCTGTCCTCGGGACCGGCTGCTTGTTGTGGGCGGCAGCGACCGCCTGCGCCCAGGACCACGGCGCGCACGTTCAGCCGGTCGGCATGTCCGGCATGGGTGGCATGGCCGGCGTCAATCCCGCCAATCCCATCATCGCTCCGGACACGCGTGTCGCCATCGAGCTGAGCGGGGAAGAGCGCACCTTCGTTCTCGGCGAGATGCGGGCGTTCCTCGAAAGCGTCGAAGGTATCGTCAACGGCGTGGCGGCGGGGGACATGACGGTGGTGAGCGAGGCCGCGCGCCGCTCCAGCATGATGGCGATGCAGAACGCGCCGCGCACGCTGATGGGCAAGATGCCCCCCGAATTCCGCATGCTCGGCATGGATACGCATGCCAAGTTCGGCGCGCTGGCCGACGCGGCCTCCGGCATGGGCGACAAGACGGCGATTCTGAAACAGCTCGGCGCCGTGCTCGCCAACTGCGGCGCCTGCCACCAGGGCTATCGCTTCGTGGCGAAGTAGGCGCGGCGCGGCAGGCGAGGACCTGGCATGAGCTATTCGGTCTGGGTCGCCCTGTCGCTCGCCGCGGCGATGATCGCCGTTTCCGTCTTCACCTGGTTCTATCACGACAGCAAGCATCGCGATCTCGACAGCTGGATCGACTACGGCTTCTCGCGCGATACGCTGCTGCACGCGCTGCTCTACTACCGCTTCATGGCGCTCTCGATCATCGTCTTCTACGCGCTGTTCACGGTCTCCTGCCTGATGCTGCAGGCCGACGGCTACAAGATTTTCGCCGACGACAAGGGGCCGGTGACGGCTGGTCCCATCAGCACGGCGATCTTCGCCTTCGATCTGGTGCTGCGCGGCGCATTCTTCGATTTCATGCAGCACTTCGACCTGCGCGTGACGCATCTCAACATGAACCGCAAGATGTTCTGGTTCGTGTGGTACGCCTTCGTCTTCCGCATGTACTACGGACTGATCCTGATTCGCCTGCTGGTGTCGTTCGCGTGGATCTGGACCAAGATCCGCTTGAAGCATCAGGGCGGGAAGGCACCGCATGGCTGAGCCCGCCCGGACGACCGAAACCGCCGCTCCGCGCCCGTTCCGCGACCTGCTCGGCGACGACGGCCTGTGCCGGCTGGCCGCGCCGCTGCGGGTGCTGCACGACCTCGACCGTGCCGTGGCGACGGCGGGGCTCGCCGACATCGAGGCGGCGCCCATGTCGGGCCTGCGTGGCCCGCTGGCCTGGCTGTTCTGCTGGGCGGCGGGCATGCCCAAGCCCGGCCGCGGTGTCCCGGTCACGGTGGTGTTCACGCCCGACGGCCGGGGCCGCGAGCATTGGGCCCGCCGGTTCGGCGAACGCCGTTATGAAAGCACCATGCGGGCAGGCGCGGGATCCGAAGCGGGGCTGCTGATCGAGCATTTCGGCTTGTTCGATCTGCACTTCGCGCTTTCGCTCGAGCCGCCCACCGGCGCGCCCAGTTCGCGCGCCGGATCGGTCGAGTCGGGCAGCTGCGGCCTGCGCTGGCGTACGGTCGGCTGGCGGCTGTTCGGCCTGCCGCTGCCGCGCCTCCTGTTGCCGCGCGTGGACGCCCTGGAAAGCGGCGCGGATGGCCGCTTCTGCTTCGATATCGATGTCGCTTTTGCTTGGCTCGGCCCCGTTCTCCGCTACAAGGGTTGGCTCGAACCACAGTGATTTCCCTCTCCCCGTGAAGGACGGGGAGAGGGGGATGCTCCACCCGGACCTGACCCCATGAAATTCACGCTGTCCTGGCTCAAGGATCACCTGGAGACCACCGCCTCTCTCGATGACATCGCGACCAAGCTGTCGGCGATCGGCCTCGAGGTCGAGGGCATCGACGATCCGGGCAAGACGCTCGGCGCCTTCACGCTCGCCCGCGTGCTGGAAGCCAAGAAGCATCCCAACGCCGACAAGCTGCAGGTCGCCCAGGTCGAGATCGCACCCGGCAAGCCGCCGGTCGAGGTCGTGTGCGGGGCGCCCAACTGCCGCGCCGGCATGATCACGGTGTTCGCGCCGCTCGGCACCTATATTCCGGGCTCCGGCATCACGCTGGAGAAGAAGCCGGTGCGCGGCGTGGTGTCGAACGGCATGTTGTGCTCGGCCGCCGAGCTGGAGCTGTCGAACGAGAGCGCCGGCATCCTGGACCTGGATGCCAAGACCTATGGCGGCCTGGTCGGCAAGCGTTACGTCGATGCGGCGGGCCTGTCCGATCCGGTCATCGAGGTGAAACTGACGCCGAACCGGCCTGACTGCACGGGCGTTCGCGGCATCGCGCGCGATCTCGCCGCCGCCGGCATGGGCAAGCTGAAGCCCGAGCCGAAGCTCGGCGCGGTCGAGGGAAGCGAGGCGTGCCCCGTCGGCATCACGCTCGAGTTCGCGCCCGAGACGGCGAGCGCCTGCCCGGTGTTCGCCGGCCGGCATGTGAAGGGCGTCAGGAATGGCCCTTCGCCGGAGTGGATTCAGGCGCGGCTGAAGGCCGTCGGCCTCAGGCCCATCAACGCCCTCGTCGACGTGACCAACTACATTTCCTATGACCGCGGCCGCCCGCTGCATGTCTACGACGCCGACAAGCTCAAGGGCGCCATCCGCGCGCGCATGGGCAAGGCGGGCGAAGCGTTTCTCGGTCTCGACGGCAAGACCTACGCCACCGACGACGGGATGTGCGTGATTGCCGACGACAGCGGGCCGTTGGGCTTGGGCGGCATCCTCGGCGGCGAGACCACGGGGTGCACCGAGGCGACGACCAACGTGCTGATCGAGAGCGCCTGGTTCGATCCGGTCCGCATCGCGACCACGGGCCGCAAGGCGGGCATCACAAGCGACGCGCGCTATCGCTTCGAGCGCGGCGTCGATCCGGCGTCCGTGCGTCCCGGCCTCGATCAGGCGACCGACATGATCGTCACGCTGTGTGGCGGAAAGCCGTCGAAGGCGAAGGTTGCGGGCAAGGAGCCGATCGCGCCGCGCGTGGTGACCTTCGACCCGGCGCGCGTGGAGAAGCTGACCGGCGTCAGGCTCGCCGAGGCCGACATCAAGAGCAAGCTGGAGGTGCTCGGCTGCAAGCTGGTGCCCAAGGGCAAGATGCTCGAGGTGACGCTGCCCACATGGCGCCCCGACATGCACGGGCCCGCCGATCTCGTCGAGGAGGTGGTGCGGCTCGCCGGTCTCGACCTGTTGCCGGCGACGCCGCTGCCGCGCCTGCACGGTGTGGCGCAGCCGGTGCTGACCGAACGGCAGAAGCGTTCGCGCCGGGCCCGCCGCGTGCTCGCCGCGCGTGGCCTGGTGGAAGCCGTGACGTGGTCGTTCATCCCGCGTGCCGAGGCCAAGCTGATGGGCGGCGGCGCGGACGCGCTCGAACTCGCCAATCCGATTTCGACCGAGATGTCGTCCATGCGGCCGTCCCTGCTGCCGGGCCTGCTCAAGGCCGTCGAGCGCAATCGAAACCGCGGCTTCGCCGACGTGGCGCTGTTCGAGCTGGGGCAGTCCTATCGCGGTCCCAAGCCCGATGAGCAGTACCTGTCGGCGGCCGGCGTACGCGCCGGCACGGCGCGGGCAACGGGTTCGGGCCGTCACTGGCAGGGCAAGGCGGGCGCAGTCGACCTCTTCGACGTCAAGGCAGACGCGGTGGCCGTGCTGGCCGCGCTCGGCATCGAGGCCGGCAAGCCGCAGGTGACGCGTGATGCGCCGGCGTGGTTCCATCCCGGGCGCTCGGCCGCGCTGCGCATGGGACCGAAGCTGGTGCTCGCTCACTTCGGCGAACTGCACCCGGCGACGCTCGAAGCGCTCGATGTCGCCGGTCCGGTCTACGCCTTCGAGGTGTTCATCGACGCGCTGCCGCCCGAGAAGAAGAAATCGCGCACAAGAGCTCCGCTGGCGACAGGTGATTTGCTGCCCGTGCGGCGTGACTTCGCCTTCGTTCTCGACGCCAAGATTGCGGCGGGCGACGTGGTACGCGCGGCGGCGGGGGCCGACAAGGCGCTGATTTCCGGCGTCAGCGTGTTCGACCTGTTCGAGGGCGGGCAACTGGCGGCGGAAGGCCGGAAGTCGCTGGCCATCGAGGTGACGCTGCAGCCGAAGACGGAAACGTTGACCGACAAGGACATCGAGGCGGTGTCGCAGAAGGTCATAGCCGAGGTGAAGAAGGCGACCGGCGGCGAGATCCGGTCATGAGCCTGTTCGAGCGGCTGTTGGGCTGGCTGTGGGGCTCCTCGCGCGGCGAGCGGCAACGCGGACGGACAAGCGCGGTGGCTTCGGCGGCGGCAAGCATGGAAAGGACGAGCGCGATGCAGATCAAGACGCCGAAGGGCAAGGCCATCCCCGTGCGCCACTGGGGCTATCAGCTGCAGGCCAAGACGGCCGCCGAGCTGGCCGCCCAGCCGCACGACCTCATCGTGATGGACTACTCGAAGGACGGTTCGGGCGAGAACAAGTTCACCCCCGCCGAGATCACCTCGATCAAGAAGCGCCCCGGGGCCAATTCGCTCGTCATCTCCTACATGTGCATCGGGGAAGCGTCCGACTATCGCGACCACTGGCAGGACGCGTGGACGACGAAGTGGAAGAAGATCAACAAGGAGAAGTGCAAGGCGTCGGGCCAGCTCACCGACGCGGCCCCTTCCTGGCTCGGGGCCTGGAACGAGGATTGGCCGAATTCGCGCAAGGTCCGCTTCTGGGATCCCGAGTGGCAGGCCATCATCTTCAACGACGAAGGCACCGGCTGGCTCGATCAGATCGTCGCGCAGGGCTTCGACGGCGTCTATCTCGACATCGTCGACGGCTATCACCACTGGGGCACGGAGGTGCGCGAGGAGAAGCTCGGCGATGCCCAGGAGGGCGATCCCGAAAACGAGAAGGAATCTGCCGGGCGCATGATCGACTTCGTCGTCGCGCTGGCCGCGCACGCGCGCAAGAAGAAGCCGGACTTCCTGGTCATTCCGCAGAACGCGGCGCCGATCCTGGACGCGCTCGAGGACGAGGACCCGGCGCGCAAGAAGGCATATCTGAAGGCCATCTCGGCCATCGCCTGCGAGAGCCTGTTTTTCGCCGGTCCCGAGGACGAGAACAACGACCAGAACGAGAACGACTACGCGCTGGAATGCCTCGGCCAGTATGGCGCGACGCCGGTGCTGTGCGTCGATTATCTCAACGATCCCGATCTCGTCGAGCAGTTCTACAAGCTCGCCGTGGGCAAGGGGTACCTGCCCTATGCCGCGCCCTCGCGCGAACTCGACGAGATGGGCGATCCCTACGACGGATCGGCCGACAACGTGGCCTGAGGCAACTGGCGCGCGCGCATGTTCACGATCGAAACCGTGAGCGGTGCGCTGGTTCCGGCCATGCGGGCGGCGATGCAGTCGTTGTGTGATGCGGCCTACCGCGGCACCTTCACCGCCGACGATCTGGCGCATGCCCTCGGCGGCACGCACATCGTCGTGCGCCAGCATTCGGCCTGGATCGCGCACGCGGCGGTGGTCGCGCGCGTCGTGCATGTCGGCGAGCGTGTTCTGCGGGCGGGCTATGTGGAAGCCGTGGCGGTGCACCCCGAGGTCCAGGGGCAGGCGATGGGCACCGAGGTGATGCGGGCCGTCGGGGAGCTGATTGGCGCGAACCACGACATCGGCATCCTGTCGACGGGCGAGCACGCCTTCTATGAACGGGTCGGCTGGGAAGCCTGGCGGGGTCCGTCCTATGTGATCACAAGCGACGGCACGTGGCGCCGCTCGGAGGACGAGGACGACGGCATCATGGTGCTGCGTTGTCCACCGACGGCTGGCATCGACGCGAGAGCGCCGATCGCCTGCCACGACCGCGCCGGAGACGCATGGTAAGGCGTGCTATCGTGCGAGCCGGGCGTCCGTCCGCCCTTCATCGGTCATGTTCCCGAGCATCGAAATGCCCATCGACACCACGTTTCTGCAGGATCTCATCGGTGCCATCACCGAGCGCGGGCGCGGGCTTGTCGGCCTCGCCGCCAAGCCGGAGCGCAAGACGCACGGCGACCTGGTCGCCTTGAGCGAGCAACTGATGACCGGGCGCGGCGAAGCCTCCGGCGTGGCGCTGGCGAGCGAAATCCTGGAGGGCTACGCGGAAGCGTCGGCGGCCGAGCGGCTCGCCTATCTCGAAGCGCTGGCCGCCAGCTTCGGCCCTGATGTCGGCAAGCTGGAAGCGGCGGCGCGCGCCTTCCTCGACGACAAGTCGGCGGCCTCGGTCACGCGGCTGAGCGCAGTTGCGGAACCGCGCCGGCAGGAACTCATCCGTCGCCTCAACCTGGCGCCGGGCGGCACGTCGGCCCTGGTCGCCATGCGCGTCGAGCTGTTGCGGCACCTGAAGGACCGCCCGGCGCTGGCCGCGCTCGACAGCGATTTCCAACACCTGTTCTCGTCGTGGTTCAATCGCGGCTTCCTGGTGCTGCGCCATATCGACTGGCGGACGCCGGCCAACATCCTCGCCAAGGTGATCCAGTACGAGGCCGTGCACACCATCCAGAGCTGGGACGACCTGCGCGCGCGCCTGGAGCCGGCGGATCGGCGTTGCTATGCCTTCTTCCATCCGCAACTCGTCGACGAGCCGCTGATCTTCGTCGAAGTGGCGTTGACGCGCGACATGCCCGACGCCATCGCCCCGCTGCTCGATCTCACGCGCGGGACCGCCGATCCGCGTCAGGCCACGACGGCGGTGTTCTATTCCATCTCCAATTGCCAGGCCGGCCTGCGCGGCGTCTCGTTCGGCAACTTCCTCATCAAGCAGGTGGTGGAAGAACTGAAACGCGAGATGCCGAACCTGAAGACGTTCGTCACCCTGTCGCCGGTGCCGGGGTTCGCCGAGTGGCTGCGCGCGCAGCTGGCGGCCGGAACGGATGGCCTGCTCGATCCCGGTCTGGCGGCGCTGCTGGCGGACATCGCGGCGCTGGGGCCGAAGGGCATTGCCGGACGCGATGCCCGCGTGCGCGACAAGGTGCGTGAGGCGCTGCAGGGGGCGGCGGCCGCCTATTTCCTGCGCGCCAAGGGGGCGACGGGCAAGCCGGTCGATCAGGTGGCGCGTTTCCATCTCGGCAACGGCGCGCGGCTGGAGCGCATCAACGTTGACGGCGACCTGTCGACCAAGGGGCGCGCGCAGGCGGCGGGCCTGATGGTCAACTATCTCTATGACCTCGGATCGATCGAGGCCAATCACGAGGCCTACGCCAACCGCAACGAAGTGGTGGCGTCGGCGCCTGTGAAGAAGCTGCTGAAGCCGGAGGGCAAGACGCGGCTCGCGCTGCCGAAGCCGACGGCGGCGCCGCGCGGCTGACGGCACCTCCTCTGGCGCCATCCCCTCGGGCGCCACCCCTCGGGCGCCATGCGTGCCGGGCGCCGCCTCGGTTCCGTGGTTCAGCGTGCGCCCGGTTCATCCCGCGATGGCCTTCAGCTCGACGAACTCGTCGATGCCGAAGCGGCCCCACTCGCGGCCGTTGCCGGATTGCTTGAAGCCCCCGAACGGGGCCTCGCGATCGTTGCCGGCGCCGTTGATGTTGACGTTGCCCGCGCGCAGCCGCCGCGCGACCCGTTTTGCCCGCCCGGCATCGCCGGATTGCACGTAGGCGGCAAGCCCGTAGGGCGTGTCGTTGGCGATCGCCACCGCCTCCTCCTCGTCGCCGTAGCCGATGATCGACAGCACGGGCCCGAAGATTTCCTCGCGCGCGATCCGCATGTCGTTGCGCACCTCGGCGAACACGGTGGGGCGAACGTAGAAGCCCTTGTTCAATCCTTCGGGGCGCCCCGGTCCGCCGGCAACGAGGCGCGCGCCTTCCGCGATGCCCGCCGCGATGAGCGACTGGATCTTGTCCCACTGTATCCGGTTGACGACCGGGCCGAGTTGGGTGCCGGCCGCGCGCGGCGGGCCGACCTTGCTCGCCGCAGCGACAGTGGCGGCGATGCGGGCGGCATCACGCATGGCGGCGTGCGGCACCAGCATGCGCGTCGGCGCATTGCAGGATTGTCCGGAATTGCCGAAGCAATGCGCCGCGCCGCGCGACACCGCGGTCTCGAGGTCGGCGTCATCCAGGATGATGTTGGCCGATTTGCCGCCCAGCTCCTGCGTCACGCGCTTCACCGTCACGGCGGCCCGTTGCGCCACGTCGATGCCGGCCCGCGTCGACCCGGTGAACGACATCATGTCGATGCCGGGATGCGCGCTCATGGCGGCGCCGACCTCGGGACCGAGGCCCTGCACGAGGTTGAACACGCCCTTGGGCACACCGGCCTCGTGCACCATTTCGGCGAACAGCGCGGCGCAGGAGGGTGTGTATTCGGACGGCTTCAGCACCATGGTGCAGCCGGCGGCGAGCGCAGGCGCAACCTTGGCCGCGATCTGGTTCATGGGCCAGTTCCACGGCGTGATCAGCCCCGCGACGCCGATCGGCTCGCGCACCAGCACCGCCGCGCCAACCTTCTCCTCGAAAGGGTACGATTTCATCACGTCGAGCGCCGTTTTCAGGTGGCCGAGGCCGGAGCCCGCCTGCGCCCGTTCGGCCATGGGGAGAGGCGCGCCCATCTCGTCGCTGATGACGGCGCCGATCTCCTTCATGCGCTTCAGGTAGACGGCCATGATCGCCGACAGCAGGTCCATGCGCTGGGCCGGCGTCGTGGTGGCGAAAGTGGGAAACGCTGCACGGGCGGCGGCGACGGCGGCATCGACGTCCGCGGTGGTGCCGAGGCTCACCTCGAGGTGGCTCTCCTCCGTGGCGGGATTGACGACGGCACGCGTTGCGGCTCCGTGCGGGGCGACCCAGACGCCGCCGATATAGAATTTGTCGAGGACTGCCATCGGTTTTCCTGTGTTTCCGGCCCAGGCCGCACCTGCCTTCGCGGCAGCCGCAATTCGGGGCAGGGCTTAACCTTAGCAGGCTGCGAACGTGGTGGCGCGGGGCTTGCTGCCACCGGCGGCAAGGATAACGGAAATGTGCCGTTTCAGAGCGTTGTGGGCTTAACTTCGCCGCGTTCCTGCACTTGATGTGCGGGTTCACAGAGGTTAATACAGCCGGAATGAGTTGCTGCAACGCGATCAACATCCGCGTCATTGCCATGCGGGCAGTGCGATGTTTGCGACAAGGTTTTTGAGCGTCATGTCCATCAGTTTTCGCGCCGAGTCTTGGCTCTGGTCGCTGATGCAGCCGGCACCCGAGGGCGCTACGACGCAGGATGCCGGCACCGAGGCAGGCGAGACAGCGGGCGCTCCGTCGGGCGCATCCGTGCCACGCCCGGGCGAGCCGTGGCGCAACCTGCACGACCTCTCGGGGGTCAGCTTGCAGGGCGAGCACGTCCCGGCCTCGTCCTGGCTCCACCCCGCCGCGGCCACGTCGGAGGCGCCCGCCGCTGCCAGCCAGGCCTGGGTTGCCCACGAGGCGCCGCATGCGCTCAGTGCCGCGCCGGCCCTGGGTGGGACCGGGCTGCAAGCCGTGCCGGACCTGCCGGGCGCGTGGGCGAGCGCGGTTCAACTCGGCACGTCAGTCCAGGCGCTGGGGGCCCATCTGGCGGAGTCCGAACCGGCCATTACGGCTGCCGTCACTGCCGGGGCTTCATGGCTCACGGCAGCCGCGTTCGCCGGGCCCGTCACGGCGGCGCCCATGGCCTCGCTCGCCGGTGCCTCGCTCGCCGATGCCACGTTCGCCAAGGTCGCGGTCGCACCGGTCACGGCCGCCGTCGCCCAGGCTCCGGCCCAGGCAGCCCCTGCCATCGCTGCTCCGGCGGCCCCGGCGCCGGCTGCCGCGGCTGCCATCCCCAACGACATCATCGCCGAGAACCTCAACCACCGCACCGCGGCCGCCGTCTGGACCTCGCTCGGCATGAGCGTCGGCGGCTCGCCGGAGGACGTGTGGAACGCGGCTGCCTCGAACCAGATCGAGGGCTTCGCGGCCGACATCTCCTACGACATCGGTCAGACGGTCCAGTTCAAGATCAACGTCAACGGCACCGCCGCGCAGACGCTGCCCTATCGTATCGAGATCTTCCGCCTCGGCTACTACGGCGGCGACGGCGCCACGCTGGTGGCGACGATCAACAATGCCGACGGCACGGTGCAGCCGAATCCGATCAAGGACACGGCCCGCAACCTCGTCGACGCCGGCAACTGGAGCGTCACCGACAGCTGGGCCATGCCCACCACGGCGGTCTCGGGTGTCTATGTGGCGCGCCTCGACCGGCTGGACGCCAGCGGCCATGTCATCGCAGGCGCGTCGAACCAGATCCCGTTCATCGTCCGCGACGACACGCCGGCCGACGGCACCAAGAGCGACATCGTCCTGCAGACGTCCGACACGACGTGGCAGGCCTACAACGGCTGGGGCGGCAACAACAGCCAGGCCGGCGCCAACCTCTACGGTGGCGGCATCGGCGGAGCCCGCGCCTATGCGGTGAGCTACAACCGTCCGTTCCTGACGCGCGAAGGCGTCGGCACCGGCTCCGGTCCGCAGGACTACCTGTTCGGCGCCGACTATGCCGCCATCTACTGGCTGGAAAAGAACGGCTACGACGTCTCCTACATCTCGGGCGTCGACAGCGATCGCCTCGGCGCTTCGGCGCTGATCGGCCACAAGGCGTTCATCTCGGTCGGCCACGACGAATACTGGTCCGGCAACCAGCGCAGCAACGTCGAAGCCGCGCGTGACGCCGGCACCAGCCTGCTGTTCTGGAGCGGCAACGACGTCTATTGGAAGACGCGGTTCGAGGCCAGCATCTCGGGTGGCGCCGTCAGCTATCGTACGCTCGTCTGCTACAAGGAGACGGCGACCAACACGGACCCCAATGCGCCCGCCTCGTCGTATTCCAACCTCGATCCGTCCAACGATTGGACCGGCACTTGGCGCGACCTGCGCTTCGCCACCGCCACCGATGCCAACGGCAACCTGATCGCCACCGGCGCGCGGCCCGAGAATTCGCTGACCGGGCAATCGTTCCTCGGTAACGGCGAAGGCCAGTTCGGCGCCGCGCTCGACATTCCGCAGGACTACGCTGGCTTGCGCGTCTGGCGTGGCACGGCCGTGCAGACCAGCGCCGGCACCTTCGACATCGCGCCGGGCCTCATCGGTTACGAGTGGGATGCCTCGCCCGTCGATGCCAGCCGCCCGGCCGGCCTCGTCAAGCTGTCGGAGACGGTGATCCCCTGGGGCGCCATGCTGCAGGACCAGGGCAACAGCTATGGCCCCGGCACCGGCACGCACAACCTGACGCTCTACCGCGCGCCGAGCGGGGCGCTGGTGTTCGGCACCGGCACCACGTTCTGGAGCTGGGCCCTCTCGGACCGCCACGAGCAATACGCGCCCTATTCGCAGACGGCCTACATCGAAAATGCCGTCATCAAGCAGATGCAGGTCAATATCCTGGCCGACATGGGCATCCAGCCCGGCTCGCTGGAAGCTGGCCTGATTGCGGCGACGAAATCGACCGACGTCACGCCGGCCACCGTGACGATGGCCAACCTTCCGAATTCGGTTTCCATCAACACGCCAACCACCATCACCGGCACCGCCGCCGACCCGGTTGTCGCCGGAACCGACCTCGGCAAGGTGGCCCTCGTCGAGGTCTCGGTCGACGGTGGCGTCACCTGGCGCCCGGCCCAGGGCACCACGTCGTGGAGCTACACGTGGACGCCGACCGCCGGCGGCACCTATCAGGTCATGGCCCGCGCCATCGACGACAGCCTGAACCTGCCGACCGCCGGGGGCATGGCGAGCGATACCGTGACGGTGGCGCCGGGCACCGTGCCGTCGGCCGTCAGCCTGTTCGGCGCGGCGGAGGCGCCCGACCTGTTCGTGCTCGATGCCTGGGATCCGACCGACTACGAACTCGGCATGCGCTTCACCGCCAGCATGGACGGCAGCGTCACCGAGCTCAAATACTATCGCGGCGCGGTCGATGCCGATAACACCGACATCCGCACGCTGCACCTGTGGCTCGGCTCCAACACCACGACGCCGCTCGCCACCGCCACCATCACCTCGGCGCCCGGCGCCACCGGCTGGCAGATCGCCACGCTCGCCACGCCGATCTCGATCACCGCCGGCACCAGCTACGTCGTGTCGTACGGCACGACCGAGAACTACGCCAAGACCGACGCCTATTTCGCCACCACGCACACCGACGCCAGCGGACTGCTGACCGGCCCGGCCAGCAGCGCAAGCAACGGCAACGGCGTCTATGCGGTGGGGCCGGGCCTGTTCCCGCAATTCAGCGGTGGCGGCGCCAACTATTGGGCCGACGTCACCTTCGCACCGAAGACGGCCGGCACCAGCACGCCCGTCAGCGTGTTCGCGACCGGCGAGGCGCCCGACCTGTTCGTGCTCGATGCCTGGGATCCGACCGACTATGAACTCGGCATGCGCTTCACCGTGTCCAAAGCGGGCACCATCTCGCAGCTGAAGTATTATCGCGGCACGGTCGACGCCGATAACACCGACATCCGCACGCTGCACCTGTGGCTTGGCACCAACACCACGACGCCGCTCGCCACAGCCACCATCACCTCGGCCCCCGGCGCCAGCGGCTGGCAGGTGGCGACGCTGGCAACCCCGATCCACATCGATGCCGGCACGGCCTACGTCGTCTCCTACGGCACGACAGAGAACTACGCCAAGTCGGACACCTATTTCGCCACCGCGCACTCGGATGCCAGCGGCACCATCACGGGCCTTGCCACCGGCGCCATCGGCAACGGCGTCTACGCGGTCGGTCCGGGCGCCTTCCCCGGACTGAGCGGCGGCGGCGCCAACTACTGGGCCGACGTGACCTTCACCGCCGACGGCACGGTGGCGGCCGCGCCAAGCATCACATCGAACGGCGGCGGCGCCACGGCGAGCGTATCGCGGGCGGAGAACGGCACCTCGGTGACGACCGTGACCGTGCAGAAGGTGGCGGCCACCGACACGATCTCCTATGCGCTGTCGGGCACCGACGCGGCAAAGTTCGCCATCAACGCCGGCACCGGCGTTCTGACGTTCGTCGCCGCTCCGAACTTCGATGCAGCCGGTGATGTTGGAGCCAACAACGTCTACGACCTCGTGGTGACGGCGACCGATCAGCTCGGCCGCTCGGGTTCGCAGGCCATCGCCGTTGCGGTGACCAATCTCGACGAGGCGCCGACCGGCAGCATCAAGGTTGCCGGCTACCAGGGTATGACGACGACCGGCGTGACGCTGGTCGCGTCCGATACGCTGGGCGTCGATCCGGATCAGGTCGTGACCGGCTCGCGACATCTGGTCTGGCAGGCGCTGTCGGGGACGACGTGGAGCAATGTCGGACCGGCGGACAGCACCACGTACGCGATCAACAACGCCGCCGGCACCTACCGCGTGGCCGAGACCTACACGGATGCCTTTGGCGCCAAGACCATCGCCTCGGCAGCGATGGTGCAGGTCGGCACCGGTGTGGCGGAGACGATCACTGGTTCGGCGGCGGCGGATTTACTGCTCGGTCTGGCCGGCAACGACACCTTCACCTGGTCGGCTGGCGCCGATGTCATCGACGGCGGTGCCGGGACTGATACGGTCAGCTTCGCCGGCACGACGCTGGGCGTCAGTGTCAACCTGGCGAGCGCCGTGGCGGTTCCTGGCCTTTCGCCCGCCGTCAGCGGCAACGCGGTGACCGGCACGGACCTCGGCGCCACGCAGTACCTCGTCGGCATCGAGCGCGTCGTCGGCGGCGCGGGCAACGATACGTTCATCGGCTGGGCGAGCGGCGGCTACGATGGCGGCGCCGGCACGCTGGACACGCTGCAGATCGCGGCCACCTCGGCGGCGCTCAACGCGGCAACCGACGCCGCGCTCACGAACATCGAACGCGTCATCGTCAGCGGAGCCACGGCCGCGGTGACCCTCAGCCTGGCCAACCAGACGGAAGCTTTGACCATCACCGGGTCGGCGTTCGGCGACACCATCACCGGCGGCGCTGGCAACGACCGCATCAACGCGACCGTCGACGCCGCGCGCGATGTCTACAACGGCAATGGCGGCGCGGGAGACTTCGCCTACTACGGGGCCTACACCACCGCGCTCACGGTCGACCTTACGGCGGCGACGGCCATCGATGCGACCGGAGCGCTGTATTCGGTGGTCGGCGGCTCGGGCAGCACCACGGCGGCATCCGACGTCATCCGCAATTTCGAGTATTTCGTCGGCGGCTCGGGCGCCGACAGGATCACGGCCAGCGCGGTGCGCAACGTGCTAGGCGGTGGCGCTGGTGCCGATACCTTCATTTTCAACACCGCTGCCAAGGCCGGCGGCACCACCGGAACCGAGGCGACGCGAGCCACGACGCGCGACACCATCACGGACTTCACGGACGCGAGCGACAAGCTCGACATTTCCAAAATCGTTCATGGCGGCAGCACGGCCTGGATTTTCGACGGCAAGGTGGCCGGGTTCGGCTACGCCGATGGTGTCGGCACCGGCGGGCACGTGCACTACTATACCGACGCCTCGGGCAATACGGTCGTCGAGGGACACGCCACCGATATCGGCGGCGTGTCGTTCCAGATCCAGCTCAACGGGGCGCACACGCTGACGGCGGCGAACTTCCTGCTTTAAGCTCAGGGCGGGCGCGGGCGGCGGTGGCGGGGAACAGCCCAGCTGTCGACGGCTTGCGCCGCCTCAGGTCGCGCCGGCGAGGGCCGAGAGCGCTGCCGGGTCCCTGATTTCTATGCGGCGTCGGCCAATGGTTTCCACGGCCCCCATCTCGCGCAGCTGCTTCAGCTGGCGGCTGACGGTTTCCAGCGACAGGCTGAGATACTCGGCGATTTCCGAGCGGGACAGCGGCAGCTCGATGATCTCGGGTGTCGGCACGGTGGGCACAACGGCTTTGCCGTCGCCGGCGCAGCTGGTATTCGCGCAGCAGGCATCGCCATCGGCGCCGGAGACACAGGGGCCGCACGCGGCCGAGCGCTTGCGCAAGACCAGCAGGAAGGTTGCGACCCGCTCCAGCGCCGACTTGTTGCCCAGCACGATCATCCACTGCCGCGCCTGGTCGAGTTCGCTCAGCGTGTGCTGCAGCATGGCCTGACCGACTGTCGCGTTCTCGCGCACCAGCGCGTCGAACGCGTTGCGCGGGAAGCAGCAGACTTCGAGGCGCGTCGCGGCTTCGGCTATCAGGGTGCTAGGCTGCGCGCCACTGGCTCCCACGTAGTCGCCCGGGAATTGCAGGCCGACGATCTGCTGGCGCCCGCTGGGATCATTGAGCATCAGCTTGACGACGCCGGAGACGATGATGCCGAACCAGTTCATCGGGCGATGACCGCTGACCAGCAGGCGACCCTGCGGCAGGCGGCGCAGCATAGACAGGCGATGCGGCTGCAGGCCGGGGATGCCGGCCAGGGCCGTGCACAGCGCCTGCCCGCGCACGCGACACGTCTGACAGCGTGGCAGGTCGAGCTGCGAGCGGGTCGGTGTAGTCAACATGCGGGGGTGCCTCGATCCCGGTCGTCGTTCAACCCGACTTCTACCTGGATGCGGAGCCCCTTTCATTGTTCTGACGCAAGTCGGAGCCCCGCCGCCCTTGCGCGCAAGGGCGAGGAAGGTGAGCAACCCTGGCCAGCCCCCTGGCAATATGGCATGCCCGATGCTCGGGCTGCCTTAGATGCCCTGGCCGTCGACCTCGCGGGCCAGTTCCTGGGCGGCCTCCTTGGCTCCGGAAGCATGCGGGTTGATCTGCAGCAGCTCCTGGAAAGCCTTCAGCGCGGCCTTCTTGCGCCCGGTCTCCTTGAAGATCTGGGCGATACCCTCGATGGCCTTGAAATGATTGGGCTCCAGCGCGACCGCGCGGCGCAGATCGCCGAGCGCGCGCTCGATGTCGTTCTTCTGGTAATGGACGTAGGCGCGCCGGTTCCAGCCTTCCGCGAAGTCCGGTGCCAGATCGACGACGGCATCCAGCAGCTTCAGCGCCAGATCGAGTCTGTTCTTCGCCGAAGCCTCGTGCGCGCGCTGGATCAGGAGATCGACAGTTGCGCTGCCCGAGAACACCCACAGCCGCTCGATGGCCTTGGTGATGTCGGCAACCTCGGCTTCCGATTCGGCGGCGGCCAGATGCGCGTAGAGGTCCGAGAGCAGTTTGGCGCGCGTCTCGGGCGTGTCGGGAGGCGGCGGCGCCTTGGCAGACTTGGCCTTGTCGCCGACTGCATGCTCGTCCGGACCGGAGGGTTTGGCCTCGCCCGCCGGCGCACGTCCGGGCGGGGAAGGAGCGGCCGACGCGGGCGGCTCCTGGGCCTTGGGAGGCTGCGGCTGTTCCGCGGCGACGGGACCTGCCACGGCGGCCGTCGCCAACACGATGGCGGAAAGGCGCGCGGCAACCCCGGCCCACCGATTGCGGGTAGTCTCGCGGGCCATGGCCCCTCCTCGACGCGGCAGCTTCCCAGGGCCGCCAGCCTACACCAAAAAAGCGTGCGCGCTCAGCTTCTTCAAAGATGCGATGGCCTGGAAAAAAGGCAAAAGCGGAGCGGACTGCCATCGAGGCAACCCGCTCCGCCTGAAAAATACTGGCCGATAGAGGCGGGAAGGCGGCCGCAGGCCACAGAATCCCGAAGGCAGATTCGCCCGATTCAGCCCTGACGGGCCTTGAACCGGCGATGCGTCTTGTTGATGACGAACAGCTTGCCCTTGCGGCGCACGAGGCGGTTGTCGCGGTGGCGAGAGCGCAGGGACTTCAGCGAGTTACGGACCTTCATGGCGACACCGATGGTTGACTCTGATGAGGCACGGCAAACCGCAAAAGCACCGCCAAGCCTCGGGCGTCACCAGAGGCGGGGGCACGAACGCGAAAGCGCGCTGGAATAGATGTGGCACCTCATAAGCAGGCTTGGCGCCCCTGTCAACCTGAAGCGCCTGGCCGAAGCGCCCGGCCGATGCGCCGGGGCCGGCGCCCACGCTCTCGGCATCCTGGCGTGCAGGTGCGATCACGCAAATGTGGGCGAGGATAAGGGAGGGAGCGGATGGTGGGCAGTACAGGGATCGAACCTGTGACCCCTACCATGTCAAGGTAGTGCTCTACCGCTGAGCTAACTGCCCATCCGCCGGCTCGATGCACGGCCGAACCGCATCGAGGAGGCTCCTATAACCAGATTAGGAAGGGGTGGCAAGCGCTTTGGGCGGGGATCGCCGACGCGGCGGGTTATCCCCGCGCGGTGGCGGCGTGCGAGCCTTTTCGGGCGCCGTTGTCGGCCGCTCTGCCGCGATGGTAGCCTGTCCTGCGACAGCCCGGTGCAACTCGCCGCCTGTCGCGCCGATCACGGGGAGACCCGAGCCTTGTCGACGGTCTGCAGCTGCAATACGAAGCGTGCGCCGGACGCGGCCAGAGACATGCTCGCTATTGAGCGTGCGCGCGTTGCGGTCTGGTTGCGGGGTGGGCCCCCGCCGTGGCGGGCGCTGACGCTTGCCGCCGGCCTCGCCGTTGGCGCGGCAAGCGCCGCGGCGGAGGTGCTGACCACGGCCGTGCAGGAGGGGCGGGGCCTCGACGCCCAGCTGACCTGTCGCGATCGCAGCGGCCGCGATATCCCCCTCGTCAAGGTTGCCAATCTCGGCGACGTGGGGCGCGCCTGGTACATCAACAAGGTGCCCGTCATCGCCATGGATCCGCACATCGCGGAGCGCCTGCCCGACAAGCTCGTGCGCTTCTTCTTCGATCACGAATGCGCGCATCATCTGCTCGGGCACTGGTACATGGCGACTCCCAATCGCGAGATCGATGCCGACTGCTGGGCCGTGACGCGCGCACGCGATCGCGGCGAACTCTCCCGCGAGGAGATCGTGTCTTTCGCGCCGTTCCTGGCCCAGAGCCGCGGCACGCCGTGGGGTCATCCGCCGGGACCGGAGCGCGTGCAGCAGATGCTGTTCTGCTTCGAGAAGCCGCTCGGCGGCTGAGGCCAACCGACTGAGGCCACCGACGCGCCGGCCGGCACTTGTTGCCGTCGTCAGAGACGCACGCACCCGAACGGCCGGTCGGTTCAGGGCTGCTTGCGCGCCCAGACCTCGATGCGCCGGTTCAGCTGACGGTGGCTCGGCGTGTCGTTGCAGGCGACCGGTGCCAGCGCGCCGTGCCCCTTCGCCTGCACCTGCGCCGGATTGGCGAGCTTGCCGGCGGCGGCCAGCACGGCGGTGCGCAACTGGGCGGCACGCTTGGCCGTGGCATTGACGCCCGCGCTGAACTTGCCCTCCGCATCGGTGAAGCCGATCAGCTGCACCGTCTGCCCGGCGAGGTCGGGGCCCTGCAGCAGTTCGGCGAGGCGCGTCACGTCGCGGCGCGATGCCGGATCGAGGTCGACGGTGCCGGGCAGGAAGCGGAAGGTCAGCGACAGGCGGCGCGCGCCCTTGATGTCGCCCAGCAGTTCCTGCATCTGCCCCATGTCGAACGCCGCCGGCGGAGCGTTGAGCGCGGCCCCCATGCGTCCGGTCTGGTCCTCGGCCGCCTGCCCTTCGACGCCGCCGTCGATGAGGCCGGCCTCGACCAGCAGAGCCTGTGCCTCGCGCGAACCGGCGTAGCGCAGCAGATCGCGCGCGGCCGCGACCTTCAACGGACCGGCGCTGACGGCGTAGAGCTGGCGCGACAGCGGCCATTCGCCGGCCTTGACCGCGAACGGTGTCGGGCGGGCGATAAGGCCGCAGCTGCCCTCGATATTGAGGCGGCGCGCATTGCGCTGCTGGGCGAACGACACGATGCCGATGGCATTGGCGTCGCGCGCCACGGCGTCGGACACCTCGCTCTCGGTGGCGAGGCGCGTCTGCTGCACCGAGATGGTGCCGGCGCCCGGTTTCAGCAGCGCGCCGCCGGAGAGACCGGCCGCCAGCTGGGCCAGCGCCGTGCCGGTCCGGTCGGCGGTATAGAAGGTGATGCGTCCGCCGGCGACGCCGACATCGATCCAGCTCTGCGCCTTGGCCGACAGGATGCGCACCAGGGCATCCTCGCTGAGCGACAGCGCCGGATTTTCGGGTGAAACGACGAGGGCGAGACCATCGGCCGCCAGCAGCTGCTCGTGGCTCGCCACCTTGAAGTCGGGGTTGGCGGCGGCGAGAGCCTTCACCTCGTCGTCGCTGAGCCGCGCCTCGGTCAGCGCGATGGCCGCCGTGCCTTGCTGCAAGGCCGCCAGCGGTGCGTCGTCGGCGTGCAGAGCGAAGGTCGCCAGCTCGGCGCCCCTGGCGTCGGTGAGGCGCAGCCGTGCCTCTCCCGGCGGGCTGCCGAGGATCGGGGCCACGTTGGCGCCGATGGCGGCCGCATAGCCGCGGATCAGCACCGGCAGCAGCGTCTCGGTCGCCGCGCCCGAGCCGCGCAGCGTGACGGTGGGCGCATGGGCCGGATCCAGCGGCTCGTAGGGGACCGACGGCGGCGACACGCGCTTGTTGCAGGCATCGCCGATGCAATCGATGCGCGCCGCGTCGAACGACATCTGTCCCAGCTGCGGCGCCTCGATGACGTAGCGCGTGCCGTCGAACGAGCGTAGCTCGCCCTTCACCTCGAGGCCGCCGCCCTTGACGCGGATGGTGACCTGATCGGCCCGTGCGGGAGCGGGGCCGGAGCCCGCAGACAGGCCTGCGAGCACGATGGCGGCGAGGACCCGTGCGGCGGGGGGGGCGGGAAGGCTCAGCAGGGGCATCGCGACGATGTGACCTCGAATGGGGACAGGCATGGTGCTTGCGGGATATTTCCGCGAGGGGGCGGCTGCCGGCACGGCCGCAGGCGACGTCACTTCCTGATCTTGAGCGTCGGCAGGGCGGACTGATTGAAGCGCACCTCGGGTGCCAGAAGCTTGCCGCACGGCGCGGCGGCGATCAGCCCTCCCTCGCGCCGCACCGGCTGTCCGCGCGCCAGCACCACGAGCGTATAGGCCACCTCGGCGAGCGGGCCCTTGCCGCAGGTGGCCTCGTCAGGTTCGGCGCCGCGCGTGGCGTGGTCGATGGCGAGACCAACGGTGCCGCCTGTCTGCTCGTCGGCGTGCAGGAAGGTGTAGACCTCGAGGCGATCGCCGTCGCCGCGGCCGTCGCTCGTGGTGCTGACGAAGCCGTGTCCCCTGCGGTCGCCGCCGACCGCCGAGCGTGCCGCCTCCGCGCTGCCGGCTGCCTTGGCCCAGACGTGTCCCTTGGTGCCGGGCAGGGCGGCGTACTCGAACGCATGCAGGTCGAGATCGACCGGCGCGCGCCAGATGACCGCAACCTTCGACAGGCGCTCGAAGTCGAGCCCCTTGACCGCAACGCTCTGGCTGGCGCCGTCGGCGAAGCGCGCCTGCAAGGGCTCGCTTTCGCCCGCGAAGGCGTCCAGCACCCAGGCTGCGCTGCCGCTGCCGTCGAGGCGCAGGAGTGTTTCGGCGCCGGCGTAGGTGAGGCGAACCTCCTCGCCCGATCTGCACGGTGCCTTGATCGCCACGCGCATGCGGCCTGCCGGCAGAGCCTCGGTCTCGATGACCGGAGCGGCACAGGCCGGCGCCGCAGGCTTGGTGGCCAGGCCGGCCGGGGCTGCGGCGGCCGTCTTCGCGTCGGAACCACCGGGTTTGTCGGATGGCCCTGCGGGCGGCAAGGCGGACGGGATGGCGACCTTGTCGCCGTGACCTGTCGCGGTGACGACCGGCTTGCGGCTCTGCCAGGCGTAGGCCGCAGCGGCGACGGCCAGCAGTCCGAGTGCGATATTGCGGTTGCGGCGGCGCCGCGCGAGGCTGGCTTCACCCGGAGTCCAGACCGGCAGTTCAGGGTCGGAGAGTCTCGACTGCAAGGTCCCCGCCGGTTCGGCCTCGAGCGACGCGGGCATGAGCGGCGCGGATGTCGGTGCGTCGCCGATCGATGCCGACGGGCCGTCGGTATCGCGGGCCGTCGCAGCGGCACTGCCGGGCCGTGCGTCGGTCGTCTCGGATGCCGCGACGCCGAGGGTGGTGCGTCCGGTATCCGGCGTGGGCGGCTGCGGCGTGGCGCCGGCCGCGCGCGCCGGCTGCGTCCCCGCGGCGTCGAGCGTGATGTCGGAGCGGATGGCGAGGTTTCCGGCCGTCGTCACCATCACCGCGCCATTGCCGTGCTCCTGGGCCGCGCCTGCCGTGCGCAGGTCGTCGGGCTCGAGCGCGTCCAGTCCTTCCGGCGGGGTGTCCCGGGCCGGGGCGGGCACGGGGGCGAGGTGGCGGGGATGACGCGGCACGACCACGTGGCGGCGGCGCGGCTGTGCCAGCGGAGCGACGCTCGGCCAGAGGAATTCGCCGCGCACGTCGGCCTCCGGCACCTCGACGATCACGGGCATTCCGGCAAGCAGCTGAGGGTGTCCGACAATGTCCGGACCGACCACCAGCTCGATGCCCTGGCTGGTGGCGCGCGTGGCGATCGGCTCGATGCGGCCGCCGCGCCACAGGCCGCGCGCGTCGCCCGCCACCCCGGCCTCGACGGGGCGCAGGCGGATGCTGGGTCGCGCGGGCATTTCGGTCAAGCCGCGCAGCAGCAGCACCGCATGTCCGCCCTGTGGCCGGCTCGGATCCTCGAAGGCGTCGACGACGATCTTCTTCATGGCGCAGGTTTCTTCATGGCGCTGGCCTCTACAGCGTGACGTCGAGCAGGCGCAGCAGGCGGCCGAGCTTGCGGTTCTGCTCGTCGTCGATGTCGCCCTCGCGCAGGCCCGTGGCGTTGTCGTCGACCAGCGTCATGAAGGCCTGCGTCCAGTCGGCGACGAACTCCTTGTCGTGGTCCGTGCTGTCGGCGAGGGCCGTCAGGCCGCGCGTGTTGCGTGGCGGGAAGATCGGCGTCTGCTGGTGCCCGCGCCGGCGCGGATGACTGTTGGAGAAGGTATCGTCGAAGCCGAGCGTCATGACGAAATCACCGACCGCGTTGGCGACGCACAGCGCCGCCCGGGCGACGCGGTCGTCGCTGTCGCCGGAACTCGCCGTCACCTGTTCGATGTGGGCGGCGACGCGCTGCTCGACCTGCTGGCGATTGGCCCCCGCGATGATCTCGTCGACGAGGTAGGCCAGCGCCTGGCGTGGCATCTGGTAGTTGCGCGGCGCCGTCGCCGCGAGTGGCACGGTGCGTACGGTCTCGATCCAGTGGTTCAACGCCGTGCGCGCCAGCTGCTGCGCCTGCAGGGTGCCGCTGGCGACATCTCCAGCGCCGTCGCCCGTGTCGGTCGCGCGGGCGTCGGCCTTTGCCTCCCGCAGCTTGGACGTTGGCGGCGCTGCGGATGCCGGCATTGCCGGCGGGGCCGCCTCAGCGGCCGCGATTTCGCCCGCGGCCTGGGCGGCCCGGGCCGCCTCCACGGCCCCGCCGATGGCAGCAGCGGCGATGCTGGCCGACGCACTGCCGGGCGCGGGCGTGCTCGCGGCCGAGGCGGCCGGCGCGCCCTGCGGCAGCTTGCCCGACCAGACGCCGACGTTGGCCAGCACATCGGCGAAATCGGCGTCCGTCAGCTGCAGCGAGCGCAGCAGATGTCCGAAACGGCGGTTCTCGGCGCAGCCCTTGAGGCGTCGCGCCACGGCGAGCCCCGTGGTGCGGCGGCGGTCGTGCTGGAAGGCGTAGTTGTCGGACACGTAGTAGCGCGTCAGGCGGTCCTTCATGGCCTGGCGCAGCTCGGTCAGCGCGTGCACCAGCTGGCGCTGCTTGACGCGGCTGTCGGTCACCGCGCCGATCGCCTGGGCGAGATAGCTGATGCCGCCATCGTTGAGCGTGAAGGCCTCGCGCCACGCGGCGGCGGGATCGGCGACGTGGGCCGACGCGATGTCGGAGGCGAGGAACTCGCGGCGCGCACGCTCGATGCGCTCGCTCTGCGTTGCTTTCAAGCCCTTCTCGCGGCCGTCCTGCGTGTAGTCGATGAGGTGCTTGGCCTTGTAGGCGGGATTGCGCACCAGCAGCACGTTGTCGAAGGGCCGTGACGGCGTCCACTCGGCCGGCCAAGCGAAATCGCGGCCGAACCCGTCGCGCAGCACCTCGGCGATACGCGCCGCCAGATCGTCCGATCGCTCGCGAGCGGAGCGGGTGGTCTCCGCGAAGACCTTGTCGATCTTGGTCAGGGCGACGAACAGCGCGTTGTCGTGATGCTCGCGCTGCGGCGCGTCGCGGCCGTGGCTGATGTCGACCCAGTTGGCGACGAGGCTCGCCAGTTCGCCGACCTTGCGCGTGCCGGGATCGAGGCACAGCACCATGCTGGTGATCTTGTGGTCGCCGCCGTAGCTGTCGAGCAGATAGACGGCCTTGGCGCGCATGAAGAGGCGGCCGAGCAGCGTGGCGTCGGCGGTGAGCGCCTTGGCGAGTCCCGGCACGCTCTCGCGGTGATCGATGCCGGGAACCTCGAGGATGTCGGCTTTGTCGAGCAGGTCGTTGGACCAGCCCGGAATCGGCAGTCGCACCTCGGCCCCGAGTGCGGCCAGCGCCACGCGCGGCACCGAGATCCAGTGTCCGAACTCGTTGCACACGACCACGGTCTGGTCGTCGGGCAACGCCAGCCGATGCACGGTCTCGCCGCTGATGACGCTGTCGGTACGGCGCGAGAATTTCCCCGTGCGCGGGTCGAGGCTCAGGATCGCGTCCAGCGCGCAGTTGGCCTCCGTGCCGCTGCCGATCGAGGCCAGCACGTCGGCCAGATGCACGAAGGCGCGCGTGAACGGCTTCGAGCCGCCCCACAACAGACCGATGAAGCGGCCCCGCGTGTCGTTGGCGAGATAGGGCGCGATGCGCGCCAGGGAATGCCAGAAGCCAGCGGCCGATAGCGCGCGGTACAGCGGCACGTCGCCGAACCGGGTGGCGAAGTATCCGCGGATGTCCCACACGTCTTCCTCGCGCAGCCCCGGAACCGGCTCCGGTGCCATGCGCGTCGCCACCTCCTCGTGCAGGCGGCGCACCTGGGCGAGGCTCGGCACGGCGTCGCGCGCCGTCGAGGCGGCGAAATAGGCGCTGCCGAGAATCTTCACCACGTCGGCGAGTGTCAGCAGCTTCAGGGCGATGGGGAAGTTCTGCGGCAACGGGCGCTGCTTCTGCGACAGGCGCACGACCATCGAGATTCCGGCCCGCGTACCCTCGGGCACGATCTGGCGGGCGAAATCGATCGGCTCGCGGATGCCCTCGAAGCGCAGGGTCAGGCGGCCGCGGCCCTGCTCGATCATCGACGTGATGACCTGCGTCTTCCCCGACCGGCTGGGGCCGACGAAGGCGGTGGCCGGCATCTGGTTGACGGCCGTGGCCAGCCGCTCGGCCTGCGCCTCGGCGCGGTAGAACTCGTGCAGCAGCGAGACGCGCTCCGGGCCCACCAGGCCCTTGTTGGTGTCGATCCACTCCAGGACCTCGGCAGAGGCCTCGCCCACCTGCTTGCAGGCGAACACGAGCCTGTTCTCGAACGCGCTCATGGGTCAGACCCTGTCCTTGGGGTGGGTGTCCCTGGCGAGGGAGTCCTTGCTGGAGGCGTCGCCGCCGGATGCGTCCCGGTTTGCCAAGCGCGCCACGGTGGCGTCGAGTGCGAAGCACCCGGTGTCGAGCCAGCTGCCCGCCGCTTCGCGCAGTGACTGTGCGTGCAGGTCCAGCTCATCGACGAGGATCGGTGTGCCGGTGGCGTCGCAGGCCTTGGTGATGGTCAGCGCGTCGAGTTCGCCATTGCCCGCCGTGACGCGCTCGAAGGTGATCTTCAGCGGTTGGCGAGGGGCATCGCGGCGTCCGGTGTCCTTCAGCGCCAGGTGGTAGAAGGGTGTCGCCGGCCAGCTGTGCAGGCCGACCCGGCGCGCGGCGATCACCGCCGGGAGGACCAGCGCGGCCGTCGTCGTGCGCTCCAGCGGCGTGCCGGCATCGCGGGCTTGGGCGGCCGGCAGCAGCGTGAACAGCACGTCGTCGGCGGCGATAGTGCCGTCGGGGCCGAGACGGCCGACGATCACGCGCTGCGCATCGGGCGCGGTATGGCGCTGCGCGAGGCGCAGCACGTCCGCATGCTCGATCAGGGCGCCGACGGCGGCGGTGGTCTTGGCGTCGGCGATCTTCTCGGAGGCGAGCCGGCCCGGGTACCACGGCGCGACGCGGTAGTCGTGCATGGCCACGATGCGGTTCGGCCGCGTCGGCAAGCCCTCGAGCAGGGTGTCCAGCACCACGGGCAGGCGCGAGGCCCAGCCGCTCAGCAGCACGACATCGCAGTCGAGCGCATGCACGAGACGGATGGCGCTGGCGAGGACCGGCGCGAGGACCTGGGAGATGGTTTCGCCCAGCTCGCGATGCAGGAAGGTGATCGGCGTCGACAGCGGCGAAAACGCGTCGGCGCCTTCCTCGGCGGCGATCTGATCGAGCGCGTCGGCGGTAGTGCGGGCATCGGTATCGGCGGCCGCCAGCAGGCCGGCCAGCGTGCGCGCCACCGGCACGTCGTCGGGGATGCTGCGCGAAGCCGCATGCTCCTCGAGCAAGGCGGTGGCGGTGGGGCGCGCCAGATGCGCCGCGAAGCGACAGGCGAGGCGCCGAGCCGCCGGTTCGCGCGACGGTTCGCCCCCGAACAGGCGGGCCAGCAGGCGCTCGGGGCGCGTCAGGCCGCATTCGGCGAGGCGGGTCGCCAGCGCGGGCATGATGTGGCGCTCGACGACGGCCTTCAAGACGTCGTCGCCGCCGCCCGGCAGGCCATCGACGAGTTCGGCTTCCCGCGTCATGGCGCCATTGTCGGCGAGGTCGTAGGTGGCGACCGATAGCGCCGTGGTGGCGGCGCCGATGTCGAAGCTGGCGATGCGCAGCGACCGGCCGCTGCGCTGGCCGGGACGCGTCTTGCCCATGAGGTCGAAGTATTCGCGCGCCCTGCCGCGGAACTTGTGGGCAATCTCGTTGTAGAGATAGACCGACTGCGCGTTGGTGGCGTGGTCGGCGGCGAAAACGACATCGGGGCGCCGCGGGCGGGCATGCGTCGCCGACGCGCCGAGGCCGGACCAGACGAGATCGATGGCGTTCTCGATGCGCAGGCGCAGGCGCCGGCGCTCCTCGTCGGCCATGTTGCCTGGAACCGTCAGCACGATGCGCGCGAGGCGGTTCGGCCGCTTCGTGGCGCCAGCCCCGGAAGCGGCGGCCTCAGCCGCCGGCGCAGCCTGTGCCGTTGCGTCGGCCGAGGCCACGGTCTCGATCTGCGGCGCGTTGATGTTGCCCAGCGCCTGCAGGATGATCTCGGCGGCGAAGAAGGTGGTCAGCGAGGCGCGCGAGAAGCGCGGCTTGGTGGTGGCCGGTGCGGACACGCCGGCGGTGACCAGATCGCCGGCCTCGGTGAGTTGGGCCAGCTGCGGCCCGGCGACGATGGCGCCGCGCTGGGTGGTTGCCGGCTCGGCGCCGGCTTCGCCGCGCGTGAAGCGCCACACCTCGTCGCGGCGCGCCTCGTCCCACAGGTACAACAGCGGGCTCGCGAGGCCGCAGATGTCGGCGCCCGACGGTTGCGCGGCGGCGAGCCGTTCGGCCTCGATGCCGACGCGCGCAAGGCTTGGCCAGTAGAACGCGTTGGCCCGCCCGCTCCAGCGCGAGTGCGCCTCGCGGCCGAAATTGGCACGCGCGAACTCCACGCGGCTCGGCAGGATGCCGGCGTGCCTGAGCCATGGCCGCGAAAGGTCGCGCAAGGCCAGCGGCGTGAACGCCGCCTGGGCGGGATCAGCCTCGCCGCCCGCGGGCCGCAGCAGGGCGAGCGTGCGCGCAGCGCCGATGTCGAGGGCGAGATCGACGGGGTTGGCTGCGCCTGCTTCCGTCGGATGCAGCGTGTCGCGGAAGCGCACGGCCGGTACCGCGCCGGTCTCGGCGAGCACGGACAGCAGCGTCAGGTAATGGGCGATGTGCTCGAGCGGACGCGGCTGCACCCACTCCGCGTCGCCCGGACGCTGGCGGGCGAGGTTGTGCTCCTCGTAGATCTCGGCGATCCAGTCGTCGACCCAGGCTTCGGTGACGAAGGCGCCGACGTCGTTCTCGTCGGCCGAGAACTGGAACGCGGTGCCGCTGGTCACATCGGCGAGCGTCGGGGCGGGACCGGCGGCGTGCGCCTTGGCGCCCGGCGCGGCGGTGATGGTGGTGTCGAGGGCAACGACCACGTTCCAGCCGGGCGCCGCCTCCGAGGCCTCGTCCGCCGCGCGCGAGACATGGATGCGCGCCCAGTTGGTCGGACCCTGGTCGAGGACGGCGCCGAGGCCGGTATCGGGGGCCAGCACGCGCAACAGCGGGATCGGCAGCCACGTGCCGGCGAAGGCGGCGAGCGCGCTGGCACCGTCGACGACGTAGGTCTGCGCGGCATCGGCGACGGCGCGGGTGACAGGATGGTGGAACACGCCGTCATCGAGCGAGACCACGTACAGCGCGCCGCTCTCGGCCGCGCCGCTGCCGGCATCCTCGAAATAGCGGCGGCGTACGACGACGCTGGCGGCATCGGCCACGAAGGCATCGAGGAACTGGATGGTGCTGTCGGGCACCAGCGTGGCGATGCGGCGGTCGGCGACGGTGGTGACGGCGCCCGTGACCGGCGCGCCGGCGGCCGGCTCGCTGGCCACGAATTCGTTGTCGCTGAGGTCGGACATCATCGTCACGGCGCCAGCCTCCCGCCGCGGGCGCGCGTCGGAGCGGTCGTGCCAGCACGCCGCGCCGCGGCGCGTGCGTCGTTCTCCATCCCGGTCGACCCTGCGATATGCATTCCAGACCATCCCCAAGGCGGCCACCCGAGAGCGGCCGCAGTACCCATAAATTCGCAGTCCTCGCCCGCCTGCCCCATGCCGCCGAATATGACGCTGGGCGGCGCACGTGCGCGAACTTCACCGGCCCGCGCCCTTCTCCCGCTCCGGGAGAATAGAGAATTCCGCAGGCTCTGAAACGCCCGTAGGCGTCCTTGCCTGTCGTTAGCCTTACCGTACGCGCGCCGTCCGCGCGCTTCAGCGCACGCGCCGCCGTTTACCGTCCTGCGCCAGCCGCCCTTCCTGCCTGGCCTTCTCGCGCGCCGCAGCCTTGCCCGGCAGACGTGGTGCCTCGAATGTCGCGACCGGCACCGCGGCGCCCCCGGACGGCGCGTCCCGCACCCAGACCTCGACCCGGCGATTGCGGAACTGCCCTGCGTCGCCGCCGTTGCAGGCGACCGGCGCCGCCGGCCCGTAGCCGCGCGCCACGATGGCCGGGAAGCCGATGCCGGGCGTGCCCGGCAGGGCCTGCAGGACGGCCTCGCGCACTTCCTCGGCGCGCTTGCGGGACAGCTGGGCATTGAGATCGGCGGGGCCGGCGGCGTCGGTGTAGCCGACCAGCAGCACGCTGCGGCCCTTCATGTCGTCGCCGCGGAGGACTTCGGCCAGCCGCGCCACGTCGCCACGCGCCTTGGCGTCGAGCCCCGAGGAGCCGACGGCGAAGCGGAAGGTGAGGGACAGGCGGCGCGCCTCGGCGAGATCGGCGGCGAGCTGCCGGCTCAAGGCTCGGCTCTCGCTCGTGCTGCGGTTGCCGGCCCGCAGGGCAGCGTCGAAGCGATCCTTGTCGGTGCCCGTGGGTGCCAGCGTCGGCAGCTGGTCGACCAGCCCCCCGGCGAGCACCGCCTTCTGTCCTGCGCGCGATGCGGCGAAGCGGATCAGCTCCTGCGCCAGCGGCTGTCGCGGCTTGCCGGCCGAATAGAGGCGGATTCGGCGACCGAGCGGATACTCCTCGGCCTTGATGGCGAACTCGCTCGGGCGCGCCGGCAGACCGCAGGCCAGGGCGATGTCGAGGCCGCGCGCGTTGCGCATCTGCGCCACCGAGCCGATGCCGATGGCCAGTGGATTGCGCGCCACCGTGTCGGCCAGTTCCGCCTCGTCGGCGATCAGGTTGGCGCCAGCGGTGAGCGTCAGCCCTTTCGGGGAGCCCAGCAGCGTCGCCAGGCTCTCGGGCACCTTGTCGGCCGTGGCATAGACCTGGATCGCGCCGGCCGGCAGGCCAACCTCGGACCAGTCCTTGATGGCCCCGGTCAGGATGCGCGCCACCTGGCTGGCGGCCAATGCCGTGGCGCGGCTGCCCGGCGGCACCAGGATGGCGTGGCCGTCGAGGCCCAGGATGTGCTCGTTGTCGGTGAGAGCGGCGCGCGACGCGGCGTCGGGAAGGGCATCCAGCTCGGGCTTGCCGGCGGGGCGCGTGGTGACACCGATGATGGCGTCGCCGCTGCGCAAGCCGGCGAATGTGGCCTCGGCCGAGCGTTTGCGCACGCGGATGTCGGCCAGCGCCTGCCCGCGTGCATCCTGCAGCTTGAAGCCGGTGCTGTCACCACTGCCGACGCCGACCAGCTGCTTGGCGCTGCCGCCGAGGTGGCGCGCGTAGGCCTGCAGCAGCGCCGGAAGCACGTCACGGGCCATGGCGGGCGCGCTGTCCAGCGTGACCTGCGTGACGTCGGCCGATCCGTTCGGTGCAAACTCGAGCGAGGCGGTGGCGGCCATGCCGGGGTCCGGCGCGAGGCACGCCCCGGCAACGCAGTCGAACGCCGTCCGCTCGATGGCCAGTTCTCCGAATCCCGGCGCGGCGACGATCCACCGCCGTGCATCGGACGAACGGAGTTGGCCCGAGACCTCGATGTCGCCGCCCTTGATGCGCAGCACGACCTCGGGAGCTGTTGCCAGGGCCGTTTGGGAAGCTCCGCACGCCAGCGCGCCGCAGAGAGCGGACACCCACCCGCCGGACACAGGCCCGCGACCGGCCGCGCGCGCAGGCCGCCAAAGCCGATCCTGTCCCCACCTCGCCATTGCCGCCGGCCTCACCAGAACGCGCCGCAGGTCGGTGACGATCGAGATGTGGAGAAAACCTCCACCCCGCCTGCGAGCGTCCCCGGCCAAGGTCATGATGACATTGTCTCTTTCATTTGTAACGTAGGCAAACGTGGAAGGCGTTGGTCTCGATCAAATCGGGCCCTTGCGCGCGAGCGGTGACGCAACGGCGCCGCGCTCAGCGCCGGATGCGCAAGCCCGGCAGCGCCGCCTGGTTGAGCCGGGCCTCGCGTGAGATGCGCTGGCCGCAATCGACGCGCGTCAGCACCCCCGGCTGGCGGGTGTACTGACCGCCGCGCGGCAACATGCTGACCTGGAAATCGATTTCAGCGAGCTGGCCTTGCCCGCACGTGACGCCGGAGGGCAGTTCGCCGCGCGTCTCGTAGTCGAGCGCCAGGGCGATGGCGCCACTCGTCTGCTCGTCGCTGTGCAGGAAGGTATAGACCTCCACCTTGTCGCCGAGGCTGGCCTCGTCGTCGGCGCTGGACAGGAAGCCGTGGCCGCGCTTGTCGGTCCCGAGCTGGCTGCGGGCGGTATCGAGCGACGACATCGCCTTGGCCCACAGGTGGCCGGGCTGGTCGTGGCGGGCGGCGTACTCGAACACGTGCAGGTCCAGGTTCACCGGCGCACGCCAGATGACGGCGATCTTCGACACGCGGTCGAGGTCGCGGGCCTGCACGGCCAGGGTCTGGCGCGATCCGTCGGCGAAGCGCAGCTCTACGGGTTGCGTCCCGGCGAAGCAGTCGAGAACGGTCTCCAGGCGGCCGTGGGCATCGAGCTTGCGCAGCAGCTCGGCGCCACCATAGCTCAGCTGAACCGCTTCACCGGCCCGGCAGGTGGCCGACACGGAGATGCGCATGCGTCCGCCGTCGAGCGGCTCTGTGGTGACGTCGGGGGGCGCGCAGGCTCCCGCGTCGACGCGCAGCGGCGGCGGCGCCAAGGCCACGATGGTGTTGGCGGGCGGGCTTGGGGCGGTGACCGGGGGCGCCTGCGACGCCTGGGGGGATTGCGCGGGCACGGCCGCTGCCACCGTGGCCGGCGCAGCAGCCGGCGGAACCGGGTCCGAGGATGGCGCGCCCGCTGGGGCCGCGGGCTTGTCCCTGGACGCAGCCGGCTCCCTGACCGCGACCGAGGGCGGCGCGGTCGTGGTGGATGCCGACACGGGCGGCGGCGTCGTCGTGCCGGGCATCGGTTCGGCCGCCGAGGGCTCGGCCAGCGCGCGCGGATCGCGGAAACTCGGTGCCGCCAGCGGTCGCTCGTCCTTGAATACGCTGCCGCCGATCGGCCGCGGATCCTTGAACAGACCGGCGCCGGATGGCTTGTCCGGCGACGGGCGCGGATCGCGAGACCCGGCCGCCGTCGCCGAGGCCGCGTCGAGCTGGCGGGCATCGCGGAACAGGCCGGCGCGCGGCTCCGCACTCGTCGCGGCCAGTTGTGAACTCGTGGATGCGGGGGCGCTGACGGGTTGCGTGCTGGAGGGCAGCGATCCGGCGCCTTGCTGAACCGGTTCAGCGCCCGCCGTGACGGGGCCAATTGGGGTCGTGGCCGTGGCGGGCGTGGCTGCGTTCGCAGCTTTGTCCACCGCGGCGGCGCTGGCGATTTCTCCAGCCGCGTCGGTCGGCGCCTTGGGCTTGCGCAGCGTGACGGCAAGCAACACGAGGCTCCCGAGCACGGCCAGATGCAGCGCCGTTTGCCAGGCCTTGCGACCCGATTTGGGCTTGCGGGCGGCCGCGGCGTCCGCCGGTTTGCTCTCGACAGCTCCGGCGATGGCGGCCCCCTCTGCGGCCGGGGCGGGGGCGAGCGGGCTGGCGTCGGATACGCCGGCTGCGCCGGAAGCGCTGGATTCGGGTGCCATCTGCTCGGGCCTCACTGACGAACGCGCGCGATCTGCTCGTCGACCTGCGGGCAGCCGCCGGCCTGCTTCGAGCGCTCGTACCATTGCAAAGCCGCGCGCCGGTCGGGTGCGCCGCCGAGGCCGTTCTCGTGCAGCAGCCCCAGGAAGCACATGGCGACCGGGTCCCCTGCAGCGCTGGCGATCTCCCACAGCAGTCGGGCCTTGGCATAGTCGGGCGAGCGGCCTTCGGGTTCCGCATAGACCGAGCCGAGCTGCGTCAGGGCGCGCATGGTGCGGTCGTTGCCGAGCGCGACGGCTAGGTAGCGGCGCAGCCAGAACGCGGCTTCCTCGGTATCGCGGGTGGCACCGGTCAACTGGGCATTGGCGTTCTCGAGCGCGCGCGGGGCGCCTACGCCCGCGCCGCTGCTGCCGCGCGGCGACAGCGCGCCGACCGACAGCGCGTCGAACAGCAGTCCGTCCGCGACCGGGCCCGGGCTGGGGGAAGGGCCGCCAGGGGGCGTACGCGGCGCGCCGACCGGCAGGCTGGGCGTAGCCGGTGATGGACCGGTGGCGGTCGATGCTGGTGCCGGCGATGCCGGCGGCGGGGCATTGGCCGCCCAGCGCTCGCCGGGCGCCACCGTGACCCCGATGGCGGCCTCGGAGGGCGGGATCGGCGCCACCTTGCGCGAGGACTCGCGGGCGAGGACGTAGAAGGCTGCGGCCACCGCCACCATGCCGATCAGGGCCTGCAGCAGATTGCCCATGCGGCGGCTCGACTGCGCCGTCGCCTGCGTCGGTCGGGGGGCAGGAGCGGTCTGGCCGCTGCGGGCGTGCGGGTAGAAGCCGGGATCGGCGGCCGGACGCTGCACCGCGCGGGACGGCGCGGCCGAGCGCGGGTCGCCGGCGAGCGGCGAGCCGCCGCGCAGGCTGGCCTGTGGCCTGCCCGGAGCCATGGCGGGGGCGGGCATGCGCGGGTCGCCGCCTGAGGGGCTGTCGGGCAGCGGCGCGCCGCGCAGGCTCGTTGCCGGACCGGTTCGCTGCGGTGCCGGGGCGGGTGGCACCGGCGCCGACAGCGGCTTCGGCTCGGACGCGACGCCGCCAGGGGACGCCTCCAGGCTGGTCGCGGCGGCTGCGGCCAGGGTGGCGGCGGCGGCCGTGGCAGCCCCCGCGATGTCGTGCGGCGCGGCCGGCGGCGTGTCCGTCGTCTCGGTGCTGGCCGCTCGGGCCGATGTGGTGGCTTCGCCGGCCGGCGATGGCGCCGCCGTCGCAGGCGCTGGCCCCACCGTGACGCTGTTGGCGTCGGCGCTCGTGGAGTGAGTGCCAGCTTCTGGAACGGCCGGTGGAACGGCCGGAGAGATCAGTCCCGGGTCGGACTTGGTCGCGGCCTCGGGTGTGCCGGTGGCCTCGGGCACCACCGGGCCCGACTTGCCTGCGCCCGCCTTCGCGGCATCCTTGCCGGCATCCTTGGCAGCGTCCGCCTTGGAGGAGTCCTTGTCGGTCTCCGCTGCCTGCCCCTTCCGCTTCGGCCCGTTGACGATGACCGTGCGCCGCTTTGGACGCAGCATGGGCGCGATGTTGGGCCACAGGAACGCGCCGCAGGCGTCGGCGCCCGCCACCTCGATCTCGACCAGCGTTCCCGGCAGGAGCAGCTCGCTCTCGGTGACCTCCGGACCGAGCTGCAACTCGAGGCCGTCTTCGGTCACCCGCGAGCCCAGTGGTTTCAGGTCGCCGCTCGGCCAGCCGGCGGCATCGGCAGCGGTGGCCGCGTCACCCGGCTTGAGGCGGAACACGGGAGAGGGCGGAGCCTTCGTCACGCCCTGCAGCAGCAGTACCGCATGGCCGCCCTCGGGATGGCCGGGGTCCTCGTACGCTTGTACGCTCACCTTACGCAAAGCCAACATGCTCCCCACACGCAGATCGTGCCTCGATGTGCGGCCCGACCAGTTCCGGACACGCGCTTCGGCCAGGGCTGGAAACATCTCGCACGGCGCGGCGCGCGTCCCCGCGAAATTGGTCCGGACCCCTGCCGCCGACTTCTTCCCCACACTAGGCGCAAATGCCTGCGCCCGATACGCAATCGCGCGCCGCAGTTGGCGTTATGGTTTACCCGGCGCGTCCGGCGCGTGCGCGGCGCGACGCTGGCCGCCGACAGGCCCGTCCGCCGTCGATGCGGCGCTCGTTGGTACCCTCAGGCTTGGTGTGCCTCCTTGGTCTGCATCAAAGACAAAGCGGGCCGCGGCCAGCGATAAACCATCGTCGGCGAATGCCCGTCGCGTGCGATTGCTAATGGATTGCGTCACTTCTAGTGTTCACGGTGTTGCGCCCGCCGGATTTGCATCGATTTCGATCGTTCGCCGGGCCCCACGACGGACCGGCCGGGGAGAGCCAGAGGATGCCGCCCATCAACCCCTCCATTCTCGATCAGTTGAGCGCTCTCGACGACATCGCCAACGACGCAGCGCCGCCGGCCACCGCGCCGCCGACCGCCGACCCCGTCTACATGCTGCTGATGGAGCTGCGGCGCGACATCGAGAGCCTGCGCCACGAGCAGGCGCATGCGCATGCGGCGCCGCCAGGCGTTCCGGCGCACGAGCGCCAGCTCTATGCGGCGCTGAGCGAGCTGAAGCACGACATCGAGAGCCTGAAGCGCGAGCAGGTTTCCCATGCACCGCCGCCGCCGCCGAGCGATCGCGACCTCTTGCGCATGCTGGCCGAGCTGCGCCGTGACATCGACGTGCTGAACGCGACCCAGGCGTACCACCCGGCGCAGCCGTCCCGCCAGATGCCGATGGCGCAACCCCTACGCGAGCCGAACACGGAGCCGGTTGCCGCGCCCGAAAGCGGCAGCCGCTGGGATTCCATGCCGCTGCTCGCTATCGCCGAGATCGCCTTCCTGATCTTCGTGGCCTTCTACGTCCTCAGTCGGGCATAGGTCTGAATTCGCACCCCGGTCGCGTGAGAATACGTTGACCTGCCAATCACGGGGCCGTACGGCTCCACCCGCCGGCCGGGCGGCTAGCTGAACCTGCATATTGGATAGATGAGGGACATCACGTGGCACTGCTGCAGTGGAGCGACGAGCTGAGCGTCGGCATCGAGATCATCGACAAGCAGCACATGATCCTGATCCGGGCCATCAATCTGCTCGCCATGGCCGTCAAGCACAATTCCAGCCCCGACCTGATGGGCGAGATCTTCACCACCCTCGTCGACTATACGGACACGCATTTCGCCTACGAGGAGGAACTGTTCGACCGCTTCGGATACCCGGAGACGGAGGACCACAAGGCCAAGCACCGCGCGCTGCTGCACAAGGTCGTCGATCTCAAGGCGCGCTGGGATGGGGGCGAGCGCCAGATCGGCCCCGAGGTGCTGAAGTTCCTCGTCGACTGGCTGCGCAACCACATCCTGGGCTCGGACAAGAAGTATTCGAGCTTCCTCTCCGCCGCGCTCGGCATCAAGCCGTCGAAGTAATCGCGATCGCGAGGGAGATTGCCGTCAATGACCACCGAACGCGACGTTCCAGCCTTCAGCTGCAAGTTCGTCAGCGCCGACGACACCGATCAGCGCAACGCCGTCCTGAAGCGCACGCCCCGCACCGTCGAGGAATGGAAGGAGAGCGTCGAGCGTTGCATGCAACTCGTCGACGCGCGCCTCGACGACATCGAGCGGCGCATCCTGTCGGGCTCGGCTGACGGCTCCGCCCCCAAGTCCTGAGGGCACCCAAGTCCTGAGCGCACCCAAGTCCTCAGCACCGGCATGACGGGGCCAGGCATGCCGGTTTCACGTCGCCGCTCCCAGTCAGGGAGCCGGGGACCCATCCGCTGCGTGGAAACGGGCGGCGAAGTAAGCGTCCACGCCGGTGGCGGCTCACGGCATGCACCTTCGTTGAAGCCGATTGTGCGTGGCCCGTCCTGCTGCCCAGCGTGAGGCAGCGACGCTGGCCCCGGGCGCATTAGCTTTAACGTCGGATTGTCGTCGCGCGCCCGCGCGAGCTGGGGCACCGTTTGGCGCAATTGTCCATTCGCGGCCGCCGCTGAGGCGGAAAGGGGGCCTCGCCGATGAAAGTGCTCGATTTGAGCCGCCGCGCCTGTCGCGGCGGAGCGTCGATGCGACGCGGCGCCGGGTTCCTCCGGCGATCTGCGACGTGGGGCGTCGGACGGGGCTCGGTGCCTGCGGCTGGCGCCGGCTTCGCGCCTGCCTTCGCGCCGGTTCTTGCCCTGGCATTGATGGCGGTAACGCCCCAGCCCGCCGCCGCTGCGACGATGCAGGCCAGCGCCAGCGACACGGCGTGGCTGCTGACGGCGACGGCACTGGTTCTGCTGATGACGCTGCCGGGGCTGGCCCTGTTCTATGCCGGCCTGGTGCGCGCCAGGAACGCCGTCTCCGTCATGGCCCAGGTCAGCGCCGCGGCCTGCGTCGCGGCCCTGGTCTGGGTGCTGTGGGGCTACAGCCTCACCTACACCGGCGGCACCTGGGCCAGCTTCTTCGGTGGGCTCTGGAAGGCCGGCCTGCGCGGCATCGGACCCGAGTCGCTCGCGGCCTCGCGCGGCCTGGGCGGCGCCGTCCCCGAGTACGTTTTCGTCGCCTTCCAGATGACCTTCGCCTGTATCACGCCGGCGCTCATCGTCGGGGCCTTCGCCGAGCGCATGCGCTTCTCGGCCTGCCTGCTGTTCGTGGCGCTGTGGGTCACCTTCGTCTACGTGCCGATCGCGCACATGGCGTGGTATGCGCCCGGCGCCGATGCGCTGGCCGAGGCGGCCCGCGCCGTCGAGCAGGCCGTCGGTCCCGAGGCCAAGCGCAAGGCGGTCGCGGCCCTCGCGCTGTTGCAGTCGGATGCCGGCCTGTTCGCCAAATGGGGCGCGCTCGATTTCGCCGGCGGCAGCGTCGTGCACATCAATGCCGGCATTGCCGGCCTCATCGGCGCCGTCACGGTCGGCCGCCGCATCGGCTACGGCAGCCAGTCGATGGCGCCGCACAGCCTGCCGCTGACGATCGCGGGCGCCGGGCTGCTGTGGGTCGGCTGGTTCGGCTTCAATGCCGGCTCGGCGCTGAAGGCGGACGGCGTCGCCGCGCTGGCGCTGCTCAACACCTTCGTTGCCGGCGCGGCGGGCGCCATCGCCTGGGTCGGCATCGAACACCTGCGCGGCGCCTACAAGACCTCGCTCGGGCTCGTCACCGGGCTGCTCGCCGGTCTCGTGGTGATCACGCCGGCCGCGGGGTACGTGGCGCCGCTGGCGGCGCTCGGGCTCGGCGCCGTGTCGGCATTGGCGTGCTACATGTTCTGTACCTCGGTCAAGGCCCGTTACCAGTACGACGACGCGCTCGACGTGTTCGGCGTGCATTGCGTCGGCGGCGTCATCGGCATGCTGGCGCTCGCCGTGCTGGCCAATCCGCAGCTCGGCGGGACCGGCGTCGTCGACTTCGTCGCGCGGCCCGGCTTCGGCATCGTGGCGCCTTACGACTGGAGCGCGCAGCTGTGGGCTCAGACCAAGGCGGTTCTGGTCACGCTGGCGTGGTCCGGATATGCGACGGCGCGCATCCTCACGCTCGTCGACATGGCGACCAGCCTCAGGCTGCCGGCCGACGCCGAGGGCAAGGGGCACGACGTGTCGGATCACGGCGAACGCGCCTACAACTCCTGAGGCCGGCATGTGCCGCAGGCGGAGCCGGGCCGGCCTCCCTGCGTCGCTCTCTCCATCTCCTCGCCTTCGCACCCTCCCGCGCACGTTCCGTCCGGCTGAGGCCGGCCCCACATCCAGCAGACGAGACGGCTTCGCCGCATGACCGCTTCGCCCGACCAGAGAACGGCCGCCAGGGGCCACAGCACCGGCAACATCGGCGCGCACAACACCGCAGCCGGCGGCAGTGAGGCCGCCGGCCCGGCCCCGCACCCCGCGCCCGGCGCCGGCGGCGCAACGGACCTGCAGGAGCGCATGCGGCCGATGACGTCCGAGGAGCGCAAGGTCATCCTGGCCTCCTCGCTCGGTGCGGTGTTCGAGTGGTACGACTTCTATCTCTACGGCTCGCTGGCCTCCATCATCGGGGCGCAGTTCTTTTCTGCCTACCCCGAAGCGACGCGCAACGTGTTCGCGCTGCTCGCCTTCGCCGCCGGCTTCATCGTGCGCCCGTTCGGCGCGCTGGTCTTCGGCCGTCTCGGCGATCTCATCGGGCGCAAGTACACCTTCCTGATGACCATCCTCATCATGGGCCTGTCGACCTTCCTCGTCGGCCTGCTGCCGAGCTACGACGAGATCGGCAGCACGGCGCCGGTGTGCCTCATCCTGTTGCGCATGGCGCAGGGCCTGGCGCTCGGCGGCGAGTACGGCGGCGCCGCCATCTATGTGGCGGAGCACTCGCCCGCCGGGCGGCGCGGGTACTACACGAGCTTCATCCAGACCACGGCGACGCTCGGCTTCCTGCTGTCGCTGCTCGTCATCCTGTTCACGCAGATCTACATCAACGCCCATTATCCTGAGGTTCCCGCCACCGATGGCTCGATGGTGACCCCGTTCGCCGCCTGGGGCTGGCGCGTGCCGTTCATGATCTCGATCGTGCTGCTCGAGGTCTCGCTCTACATCCGGTTGCAAATGAACGAGAGCCCGGCCTTCCTCAAGATGAAGGAGGAGGGCGCGCAGTCGAAAGCTCCGCTCAAGGAGGCGTTCGGGCAGTGGAGCAATATCCGCATTGGCCTTATCGCGCTGGTCGGCCTCGTCGCCGGTCAGGCGGTGGTCTGGTATACGGGCCAGTTCTATGCCTTGTTCTACCTGCAGAGCATCCTGAAGCTCGATGCCTTCACCTCGAACGTGCTGATCGCCTGGTCGCTGGTTCTGGGCACCGGCGGGTTCGTGTTGTTCGGCTGGCTGTCCGACCGCTGGGGCCGCAAACCGATCATCCTCGGCGGCTGCCTGCTGGCGGCCCTCACCTACATGCCGCTGTTCAAGGCGCTGACCGCCACCGCCAATCCAGCGCTCGCCGCGGCGCAGGCGGCGGCCAAGGTCCAGGTCGTCGTCGATCCGGCCGACTGCTCGTTCCAGTTCAATCCGGCCGGCGTCGCCAAATTTTCGCGCTCCTGCGATGTCGCCAAGGCGCTGCTGGCGCGCAATTCCGTCAAGGCCGAGACCGTGAAGGCGCCGCCGGGATCGCCTGCCAGGGTGGTGATCGGCGAGCGCTCCTTTGCCGCCGCCGATGCCAATTTCGCCGCCGACGTCACCGCCGCATTGCGCTCGGTCGGCTATCCCGGCCCCGACGATCCGCGCATCGTGAAGATCAGCATCGATCCCAAGGCGGGACTGTCGAATTTCGCACGCGTGTTCGACATCTTCAGCGCCCAGAAGCTCAAGATCATCGCCATCCTCACGGTGCTGCTGGTCTACGTGACCATGGTGTACGGCCCGATGGCCGCAGCGCTGGTGGAACTGTTCCCGACCCGCATCCGCTATTCGGGCCTGTCGCTGCCCTACCACGTCGGCAACGGATGGTTCGGCGGTCTCCTGCCGGCGACGGCGTTCGCCATGGTGGCGCAGAGCGGCGACATCTATTTCGGCCTCTGGTATCCGATCGCCATCGCCGCGTTGACGGCCGTGGTCGGATTTTGGGCGGCGCCCGAGACGCACAAGCGCAACATCTTCCAGAGTTGATCACGGCGCGGGGGCCGGTAATGTCGCCCACTCGAGGATGAACGGGGCGAACCGGGCCGGAGCTTCAGGCGGATGCGGGTTGTGATCTGGGCATTGACGGGCGCGGCCGGCCTCGCCATCGCGCTCGTGCTGCTGGTTGCGAGCCAGCAGCGCCGTCTCATCTACCATCCCAATCCGGCCTATCTCACACCGGCGGCGGCGGGCCTGGCGGATGTGGAAGAACTGCGGCTGCCGGTCGCCGGCGGCGAGACGGTCATCGCCTGGTGGGCGAAGGCTCCGCCCGGCCGCCCGACTGTGCTCTATTTCCACGGCAATGGCGGCTCGCTGGCCGACCGGCGGGAGCGCATCCGCAAATATCAGGCGGCGCGCCTCGGGGTGTTCATCATGGCCTACCGCGGGTATAGCGGCTCGACCGGGTCACCCAGCGAAGCCGCCAATATCGCGGATGCCCGCATTGCGTACGGCCGCCTCACGAGCGCAGGCGTCGGCGAACAGGATATCGTCATCTATGGAGAATCGCTCGGCACCGGCGTTGCCACGCAGATGGCGGTCTGGCGCAAGCCGTTCGGGCTGATCCTGGATGCGCCGTATACATCCTTGATCGATCTCGGCAAGGATCGCTTTCCCCTGATGCCGGTCTCGCTGCTGATGGTCGATCGCTACGAGACGCGCAAGCACATCGCAGGATTGAAGGTGCCGCTCCTGGTGGTGCACGGAGAATTCGACGAGATCATTCCGATGCGTCACGGCCAGCAGGTGCTGGCGATGGCCAGCGTCGAGGACAAGGAAATGGCGGTCATCGCCGGTGCCCGTCATGCGGATCACTCGCAATTCGGGTCGTATGCCGCCATTTTCGATTGGATCGAGCGCCGCTGGCAGGGGCGCAACCGGAACTGAGGGTCAACCTGCGCTCAGTTGAGACGCTCCATGCGCCGACTGATGGCCGTGGCGTAGCGCCAGACGCGCAACTCTGCGCGCGACCAGCGACGGCGATCCGGCTTCTGGGCCAACAGGATCGATCCGGCCTTGAGTGCGTCTACGCGCCGAAGCCACAGCGACTGGGCCTCCGGTTTGCGCGTGGCGATCTTGAAAAGCATTGGTCCCCCCCAGGTCCGCTGCAGTGCGTGCAGTCTCGCTGTCGTTTCCCGTCCGTCTCTCTCGTCTCTCAGTCGTGCCCGCCGTCCTGGCCGGACGCCAACCAAGCCGTTTCCGGCAATTCCGTGTCATGACGTATAAATCGACAAGGACAATCCGGGTGCGAAGGAAATGGCCGGCATGCCGTCATTGCAATCAATTCCAATGCCGTCATTTACATGTGTTTCCTGGATTGACATTCCGAATTGCAATGCGCAAGCACCGCTGCAAAACACAATTGCTATAGATGCGTGCGGGACACACCGCACAAATGAAGGGGTGTTGCCGGCGTTTTTCCAGCTTGGGACGGCGGCCAGGTGCCGGAGCCTGGCGGTGCGCGAAGCTGATGACGCTGACGTAAACGATAGGCGGTGGCGGGAAAAATGCTGTCGTCGGGACAATCGGCAAAACGCAATTGCGGCGCGGCTTTGGCCGGCCATCGGCTCTAAGCGCGGCGATCGTGGAAATAGTCGTAAATCCGTCGAGCGAGATCGGCGGAAATGCCTTGAACGCCCTTCAGGTCCTCGATGCCGGCACGCGACACGCCCTTGGCCGAGCCGAAATGCTGCAGCAGGGCGCGCTTGCGCGTCGGGCCAATGCCGCCGATGTCGTCCAGCGGACTGGCGCTGAGCGCCTTGGCGCGCTTGGCGCGGTGGGTGCCGATGGCGAAGCGGTGCGCCTCGTCGCGCAGACGCTGCACGAAATAGAGCACGGGGTCGCGGGACTCGAGCATGAACGGATGCGCGCGGCCTGGCATGTGGAAGTGCTCGCGGCCAGCGTCCCGGTCGGGACCCTTGGCCACGCCGACGAGAGCGACGTCGTCGATACCGAGGTCCGCCAACACCTCGCGGGCAACCTTGAGCTGCCCGGCGCCGCCGTCGATCAGCACCAGGTCTGGCCGATCCGGGAAGGCATCGTCGGGGCCAGCGCCGGCGTCTGCCTCGGCGTCGCCCAGATCGGCGATTCCCGCCTCGGGCTCGGGGCGAGGGACGTCGTCCGCGCCGGGGGCGTCGGGTGACGTCATGGCAGGCCGGGCATTGAAGGCCAGGTCCGTCATGCCGCGCGAGGTCTCCGGAGGCGCAGCGATCCGGCTTTCGCGGGCGGAGCTGGCGCCGGGACCTGCCTCCACCTCGGGCAGCGTCGTATGGGCTGCGGGATCGGCGGCGGTCTCCGGAACGCCCAGCCGCTTGAAGCGGCGCGTCAGCACCTCGCGCATCATGGCGTAGTCGTCACCGGGCTGGGTCTCGGGTGAGCGGATGTTGAACTTGCGATATTGGGCCTTCACGAAGCCGTCCGGCCCGGCAACGATCATGCCGCCGACGGCGTTGGTACCCTGGATGTGGCTGTTGTCGTAGACCTCGATACGGCGCGGCGGGCCGTCGAGGCCGAAGCGTTCGCCCAACGCCTCCAGGAGTGCGCGCTGCGACGAGCTTTCCGCCAGCCGGCGGCCCAGCGCCTCGCGGGCATTGGTGAGCGCGTTGTCGACGACGGCGCTCTTGACGCCACGTTGCGGCACGCGCACCTCGACGCGGCGCTCGGCCTTGCTGGTCAACGCTTCCGCCAGCACGTCGCGGCTCGGGACGTCGTGCGAGAGCAGGATCAGGCGCGGCACCGGCTTATCGTCGTAGAACTGGGCAATGAAGCTATCCAGCACCTCCTCGGGCCCCAGGGTGCGGTCGGCCTTGGGGAAATAGGCCCGGTTGCCCCAGTTCTGCCCGGAGCGGAAGAAGAAGACCTGCACGCAGGTGTGGCCGCCTTCCTGATGGGCTGCGAACACGTCGGCTTCCTCGACCCCGTCGGGATTGACCGACTGATCTGCCGTGACGTGGGCGAGGGCCCGCAGGCGATTGCGATAGATGGCCGCCTGCTCGAACTCGAGCTTGTCGGACGCCTCCTGCATCAGAGCCTGATACATCTCGCGCACGCTCTGGCTTTCGCCGTCGAGGAAGCGGATCGCCTCGGCGACCAGTCTGGCGTAGGCGGGGAGCGAGATTTCCCCCGTGCAGGGCGCGGCGCAGCGCTTGATCTGGTGCAGCAGGCAGGGACGCGTGCGGCTCTCGTAGACGCTGTCGGAGCAGGAGCGCAGCAGGAACGCACGCTGCAGCATGTTGACGGTGCGATTGACGGCGCCAGCCGAAGCGAACGGCCCGAAGTAGCGCCCCTTGCGCGTGCGCGCGCCGCGGTGCTTCAAGATCTGCGGCGCATAGTCCTCGCGCTTCGCTTGCCCGCTTCCGGCTGCGCCCGGCTCGCCGGCGATGAGGATGTAGGGGAACGACTTGTCGTCGCGCAGCAGGACATTGAAGCGCGGCTTGAACCGCTTGATGAGGTTGGCTTCCAGCAGCAGCGCTTCGGCCTCGGTGCCGACGGTGACGAACTCCATCGCCACCGTGGCCGAGATCATGCGCTGGATGCGCGTCGGCTGGCCGAGCAGACGCGTATAATTGGAGACACGCGCCTTGAGACTGCGCGCCTTGCCGACGTAGATGACATCGCCTGCCGCATCCAGCATGCGGTAGACGCCCGGCGAGCCGGGCAGGCGCTTGACGTAGTCCGCGATGACATCGGGGCCAGCGCGCTGCGGCGCGGCACGCGTCTCCGGCTCGGCGGGTGGCGGCGGTTCGTTCTCGGTCGGAGGCGGGGGCAGGGCGGTCATCTCCGCTAGATCGGCCCCGGCAGGGCGGTCGTCAAGCGATCCGAGGGGGGCGGCGAGGCGTTCAAGACCGGACGCAACGACGATATGGTCACGACCGCCGATACAAGGCGGAACGGCGATACGGAAGGTCGACATGAGCACCGAGGACAACCGCTTCACAGCCCGCGCGGCCCGCTACGTCAAGGTCGGCGCCAACGTCGGTGCGGTCGCCGCCAAGGTTGCCGGGCAGCGCATGCTGGGCCTGGAGGGGGACCGATCGCGCAATGCAGCCGATTTGGCGGCGGCGCTCGGCGGCCTCAAGGGCCCGATCATGAAGGTGGCGCAGATGCTCGCCACCATTCCCGACGCGGTTCCGCCCGAGTACGCCAAGGAATTGGCTCACCTGCAGTCGGCGGCGCCGCCCATGGGGCCGGCGTTCGTCCGCCGCCGCATGTTGGCCGAACTCGGGCCCGCGTGGGCAGGGCGTTTCGCATCGTTCGAGCCGACCTCGGCGGCCTCCGCCTCGCTCGGGCAGGTGCATCGCGCCACCGACGATCGGGGCCGGCAACTGGCGGTGAAGCTCCAGTACCCGGACATGCAGTCGGCGGTGGAGGCCGACCTCGCTCAGTTGCGCGTCGTATTCGGCATACACCAGCGCATGGACCCCGGCATCGACACGCGCGAGATCATGACCGAGATCGGCGCGCGCCTGCGCGAGGAACTGGATTACGGGCTGGAGGCGCGTCATATGCGGCTCTATCGCGCGATCTTCGCCGGGGACCCCGCGATCCGCGTGCCCGAAGTGGTTCCCGAGTTGTCGACGGCACGGCTGTTGGCGATGACGTGGCACGAGGGCCGCCCTCTGCTCGACTACAAGACGGCGCCGCTGGAGGAGCGCAACGCCATCGCGCGCGCCATGTTCCGCGCCTGGTGGTATCCGTTCAGCCACTACGGCGTCATTCACGGCGACCCGCATCTGGGCAACTACACCGTGTTCGACGGCCCGGCTGCGGAGTGGGCAGCCGAAGGGCCGGCGAAGAGCCCGGCTGCGGAGTGGGCTGCCGAAGGATCGGCCCGGAAGGGCATCAATCTGCTCGACTACGGCTGCATCCGCACCTTCCGGCCAACCTTTGTCGAAGGCGTCGTCGACCTCTATCGCGGCTTCCTCGACAACGATCCCGCTCGTGTCGCGCATGCCTATCAGTGCTGGGGCTTCAAGGATCTCACCACCGGCCAGAAGGAGGCGCTCGATATCTGGGCCCGCTTCATCTACGGCCCGCTGCTCGACGACCGCGAGCGCACCATCGCGGACGGTACATCGCCGGCTGAATACGGTCGCCGCGAAGCTTTCACCGTGCAGAAGAAGCTGCGTGAGGCGGGGCGCGTGCTGATCCCGCGCGAGTTCGTGTTCATGGACCGCGCGGCCATCGGCCTCGGCGGCGTGTTCCTGCATCTCGATGCGCGGCAGAACTGGTGCCGGCTGTTCAATGAGACCATCGCCGATTTCGATGCCGCCACCGTCGCCGCGCGGCAGCGCGAGGCGTTTGCCGCCGCCGGGGTGCCGCTGCCGACGTGAAACAAGCGCCGAGCAGGCCAGGGAACCGGTCCCCTGGCCCCCTCACGGGCGCGCGTCGGCGTGGATGCGCTGGGCGACGCGGGCGCGATACTGGTTGATCATGCGCACCATCTCGGTGCGGATGCTGGGCGCGCGATTGACGTATTGCACGACCGGCCAGGCGAGATAGCTGTTGACGCCGACGACATTGCCGAGGCCCGGCGTCGCGTGCACCACCTCGCCGCCCTTGATCGTCACCTTGGGCGCGAACGTGCCGGTGATGGGGATGACGCTGTCCTTGGTGACGAGTTCGCATTTCACGGGCTGCGGCGGCACGTCGAACACCAGATCGGGGGCCACCAGCGCCTGCGCCACGCGCGCGCGCTCGATGCTGATCGACACCATGCAGCGCGCGTCCTGCAGGTAGTCGCGCGTCAACTTGCGCAGGTCGGTGCGCTCCTGCTCGGTCATGATGGCGGGATACTCGCACACGATGTCGCGCGCCTTGCCCTGCGCCAGCTCGGTGAAGCAGCGGCGCTGGGCAGCGAAGGCCTGCTCGTTGGCATCGGCGGCAAGGCTCGGCAGCGTCGGCACGACCGACGCCAGGGCGGCGACAGCCAGCAGCGACCGGGAGCGGGCGGGCAGAGACGCGGGACGGTTCATCATGGCGGCGAGCCTTAGCTGGCAATTGTGGCAGCGCCAGAGGCGCATCCCGCCGGAACTGTCGCCGCGCCGTGGTTAACACTTCCCTGCACAGCCGAGAAACGGGCGGTCTGGCGGGTGTCCCGCCAGCGGGGCACGGGGCTGGCCCCGTTTCGAGCCAAGCTCGAACACTGGCTCGACGATGCCGCTCAGTGCGCGCCGCCTTCCAGGTAGGCCGCGCGCACCTCGGGCCGGGCCAGCAGCTCCGCGCCGGTGCCCTGCAGGGTGATGCGGCCGTTGACCATCACGTAGGCGCGGTGCGCCAGCTTCAGGGCGTGGAAGGCGTTCTGCTCGACCAGGAACACGGTGAGGCCCTCGGCGCGGTTCAGCTCGCGGATGGCGTCGAAAATCTGGCGCACGACGAGCGGGGCAAGGCCGAGCGAGGGCTCATCGAGCATGAGCAGGCGAGGGCGCCCCATCAGCGCGCGGGCGATGGCCAGCATCTGCTGCTCGCCGCCCGACAGCGTGCCGCCGCGCTGGTCGATGCGCTCCTTCAGGCGCGGAAACAGCCGCGACATGCGTTCGAGGTCCTCCTCGAAGTGCGCGAAGCCGTCGACGGCGGCGCCCATCTGCAGGTTCTCGAACACCGTCATGCGCGGGAAGATGCGGCGGCCTTCGGGCGATTGGGCGAGCCTGAGGCGCGCGATGTCGTGGGTGGCGTGATGCGTGATGTCCTGGCCGGCGAAATGGATGCTGCCGGAGCGCGCGCGCGGGGCACCGAAGATGGTCATCATCAGCGTCGACTTGCCGGCGCCGTTGGCGCCGATCAGCGTGACGATCTCGCCGGCATGCACGTCGATGTCGACGCCCTTCAGCGCGATGATGTTGCCGTAATAGGTTTCGACGCCGCGCACGGACAGCAGGGGCTCGCTCATCGCCGCCTCCCAGATTGCGGACCTGGGGAGAGGGCACGCGGCAGGGGGCGGGCGGGGGCCGACCGAGAGAAGAGGGGCAAGGCGGGCTTGGATGGCAGAAGCAGCGGCGCGCTCATGGCGGCACCTCGCCAGCTGCGGCATCGACCTCGTCGTCGGCGACGCCGAGATAGGCGGCGATCACCTTCGGGTCGGCGCGGACCTCCGTCGGCGTACCGTCGGAAATCTTGCGGCCGTACTCCAACACGACGACATGATCGGAAATCTCCATCACCACCGACATGTCGTGCTCGATGAGCAGGATCGAGGTGCCGTCCCGATCGCGGATCGAGCGCAGCAGCGCGTTGAGATCGGCGCTCTCGCGCGGATTGAGACCCGCCGCCGGCTCGTCGAGACACAGCAGCACCGGCTCGCCGCACATGGCGCGCGCGATTTCGAGCCGCCGCTGATCGCCGTAGGGAAGGTCTCCAGCCGGATCGTCGGCGCGCCCCGTCAGCCCGATGCGGTCGAGCCAGCCGCGTGCGCGCGCCACGGCCCCGGCCTCGGCTGCCTTGTAGGAGCGGGCGCCGACGAGGCCGAGCAGCGAGTAGCCGGAGGCGTGCATCAGGTGGTTGTGCTGCGCGACGACGAGGTTTTCCAGCACCGTCATGCCCTGGAACAGGCGGATGTTCTGGAACGTGCGGGCGACGCGCGCCTTGGCCGCGATCTCGTGATCGGGCATGCGCTCCAGCAGATACAAGTCATCGGCGCCCGTGCGGGCATGGCGCGCGCCGGATCGGGTGAGGCGGTCCACCTCGGCGGCGCGCGGCGCGCCGCGAGCGACCAGCGCCATGCGTCCCGTGGTCGGCTTGTAGAAGCCCGTGATGCAATTGAAGACGGTCGTCTTGCCCGCGCCATTGGGTCCGATCAGCGCCGTGATGTCACCACGCCGGACCTCGAACGACACGTCGCTGACGGCGACGAGGCCGCCGAAGCGCATCGTCAGGTGCTCGACGACGAGCAGCGGCGCACGCGGTGCCGGGCGCAGTGGCGACGCCGCATCGACGGGAGGGGCAACAGCGCCAGCCATCAGCCGTGGCCCTCCTTGACGTGGGCGCCGGAGACCGCTTTGCGCTCATGCAAGAACACGCTCGGCTCGCGCGTGCCGATGAGACCGCGCGGGCGCCAGATCATCAGTATCACCATGGCGAGGCCGAACAGCAGCATGCGGTACTGCGTCGGATCGAACTCGGGGCCGAAGAGGCGTTTCAGCCAGTCCAGCTCGCGCAGGATCTCGGTGCCGCCGATCATCGCGATGGCCGCGATGGCGACGCCGAGCTGCGAGCCCATGCCGCCGAGCACGACGATGGCCAGCACCACCGCGCTTTCCATGAAGTTGAAGCTCTCGGGCGAGATGAAGCCCTGCCGCGCGGCGAAGAAGGCGCCGCCGAAGCCGCCGAACATGGCGCCGACGGCGAAGGCGGTGAGCTTGGTCTTCACCGTGTCGATGCCCAGCGCCCGACAGGCGATCTCGTCCTCGCGCAGCGCCTCCCAGGCACGCCCCACGGGCAGCCGCCGCAACCGCGAGGCGACGACGTTGGTCAGCAGCGCGAGACCGAGGATCAGGTAGTAGAGGAAGATCAGACGGTGCAGCGGCGACGGCGACAGGCCGAAGCGGGCGGCGAAACCATCCGGCGTGGCGTTGAACGGGATGCCGAGCAGCGAGGGGCGGGGGATCGACGAGATGCCGGCATAGCCGCCGGTGAAGTCCACCCAGTTGATGAGCACGAGGCGAATGATCTCGCCGAAGGCGAGCGTGACGATGGCGAGATAGTCGCCGCGCAGCCGCAGCACGGGGAAGCCGAGCAGGATGCCCCAGAAGGCGGCGAGAATGCCGGCCAGCGGCAGGCAGATCCAGAACGCCCACAGCGGCCAGAAGCTCGGCCCGATCCACTCCGCCATGGCCGCCTGCAGCGGCGCGCTGGTCGCCAGCAGGCCGTAGGTGTAGGCGCCCACGGCGTAGAAAGCGACGTAGCCGAGGTCGAGCAGCCCGGCGAGGCCGACGACGATGTTGAGGCCCCAGCCGAGCATGACGTAGATCAGGATCTGGATGCCGAAATTGTCGATCCACTTGATGGCGCCGCCCGAGCCGGCCAGCGCCAGGGCGAGGAATGGATAGGCGCCGAGCAGGACCAGTCCGACGAGGCGCCACAGGTGCTGGCGATCGGCGCCAGCGGCGCTGGCCACCGTGCCTTTCTCGCCGGTCTCCGCCGCCTCGCGCGCGCTCTCGACCATCATGCCGCCGATGCCGCCGAAGGCGCTGGCGATGCGGTCCATGACGCGGGCCGTCTGCGCACCCGCGAGGCCGCGCAGAAACACGAACGCCGCCACGACGGCGACGCAGACGGCAGCCAGGCCGAAGCGTGGAACCAGGGCGAGCTTGTTGCCGGCATCCGGAACGGTCAGGTAGGCGACGACGGGGAAGCACAGCAGCGCCGTGACCACCGCGGCGCGCGCGGCAGCTTTCGCGGCGCCGGTCATGCGGTCGGTCGTCTGGGGGGCGGGTTCGGCCATCTCGCGTCCGCTCACGATTGCCCGCCGCCTTCAGCGCCAAGCACGACCTGATCGCGGAAGCTCTGCCAGCGGGCCGGCCGCCGCTCCGTCGCGGCCGGCTCGCCATCGGCGAAATGCTGCAGGAACAGGTCGAAGCTCATTTCACACCTTCTCGACGTCGGGTTTGCCGAGCAGGCCGGAGGGCATGAAGATCAGCGTCACGGCCAGGATCGAGAAGGCGGCGACGTCCTTGTAGTCGATGGAGAAGTAGGCCGACCACAGCGTCTCGATGAGCCCGATCAGCAAGCCGCCGAGTACGGCGCCCGGCAGCGAGCCGATGCCGCCGAGCACGGCGGCCGTGAAGGCCTTGACGCCGGGTACGAAGCCGTCGGCGAAGTTCACGACGCCGTAGTGCACCATGTACATGACCCCGGCAACGGCGGCCAAGGCGGCGCCGAGCACGAAGGTGAGCGACACCGTGCGGTCGACGTCGATGCCGAGCAGCGCGGCCATCTTGCGGTCCTGCTCGACGGCGCGCATGTCGCGGCCGAGACGGGTGCGCTGCACGAGGTACCAGAAGCCGGCCAGCAGCACGGCGGTCACGCTGAAGATCAGCATCTGCTTCAGCGAGATGGCGACGCTGCTGCCGTCGCCGAGCGGAATGCGGATGACGTCGGCCAGCATCGAGGGCACCGGCTTGTTGCGCGGCCCCTGCACCACCTGCACGAAGTTGGACAGGAAGATCGACATGCCGATGGCCGAGATCAGCGGCGCCAGACGGAACGAGCCGCGCAAGGGGCGGTAGGCCACGCGCTCGATGACCCACGCCCACAGGCCGGTCAGCGCCATGGCAGCAATGAGGACCAGCAGCAGGGCGAGCCCGAGCGAGCCGACGCCGAGCACGGAGGTCAACAGCAGGAACAGGATGAGGGCGATGAAGGTCGACAGCATGAACACGTCGCCATGGGCGAAATTGACCATGCCGATGATGCCGAACACCATCGTGTAGCCGATGGCGATCAGGCCGTAGATGGAGCCGAGCGTCAGCCCGTTCACCAGCTGCTGCAGGAAATAGTCCATGTCCCCCCGTCCCTGCCCGCCGCCGATGTCCCCCGCCGGCTGCCTGCTCCCGCGTCCTGTGAGCAAGCCGGGGCGGCCCGCAGCCAGTGAGGCCGCTCGCGCCCCCGCTAGGCAGGCCACGCGGACTTCCAGGTCAGGCAAGAAGCAGGCCAGTCACTCGGCGCGCTGTGCCGGCGAGCATCCTGGTTCGGGCGCGGTTTGGCAAGGCCACCCGGATGATCACCGGAAGAGCGGCCCCGATCGTGGCGGCACGGCAACGGCGCCGCTGCGTCGAGGCAATGGCGCCGGAATGCCGACTGGCATTGTCGGGATGTGTCTGGGTCGGGGCCGGTCGGCCGTCAGATGACGTTGTGCGAGCCGTCGCAGAAGGGCGGGTCGTCGGTCGCTTTGCAGCCACAGATGTTGAAGGTGCCGGTCGACTCGGCCGTGAACTTGATCGGCTCGATGCCCGTGCCCTTGTGGGCGCCGTCGCAGAACGGCTGCTTGGCCGAGCGGCCGCAGGCGCAGTAGAAATAGTTCTTCCCCGCGACGAGTTCGACCTGATAGGGGCCCTTCTGGGCGACTACGGGATCATCGGCCATGGCAGTCTCCGTTGCATCCTGGCGGTGCAGGTTTCAAGGCATCGGATGCGATCGCGCGATCCGACCTCGGCGCGTGCCTGCCTAGCGGCTTCGCGGCCCCGAGACAAGTTGCATTGGGGCCGCGCGGCAATGCGTCTGGCCCGGCCTGTCGGGACAATCGCCCGGACCACCCGATACCCAAGACAGTGTTCGGGCGTTCTTTGCTATAACCGACGCAAATGAGGGCGGGTGAGCCGGCGATGTATGCGGTCAAGGAAATCTTCTACACGCTGCAGGGCGAGGGCGCGCAGGCCGGCCGCCCGGCCGTGTTCTGCCGGTTCGCCGGCTGCAACCTGTGGTCCGGCCGCGAGGCCGACCGGGCCACGGCGACGTGCCGCTTCTGCGACACCGACTTCGTCGGCACCGATGGCGTCGGCGGCGGCCGCTTCACCAGCGCCGACGATCTGGCGGAGGCGTGCATCGCGGCGCGCGGCCTGCATGGCGCCGGGCTCGTGGTCCTGACCGGCGGCGAGCCCATGCTGCAGGTCGACGAGGCCCTGATCGAGGCCCTGCACGAGCGCCTGTTCGACATCGCCATCGAGACCAACGGCACCCTGGCGGTGCCGCGCGCGATCGACTGGATCACGGTCAGTCCCAAGGCCGGCAGCACGCTGGTGCAGACCAGCGGAGACGAACTCAAGCTGGTTTATCCGCAACCGGGCCTGGAACCGGAGAGCCTCGCCGCCCTGGAATTCCCGCACCGCTTCCTGCAGCCGATGGACGGCCCGCATCAGGTCGCCCACACCAAGGAGGCGATCGCCTACTGCAAGGCCCATCCGGCGTGGCGGCTGTCGGTGCAGACGCACAAGCTGCTCGGCATTCCCTGACGGCCGAGGGGACACAAGGGCACAGGCGACAGGTGACCGGGACGGGGCAGGTGACAGGGGACAGCCCACGGGGGACGCGCTATAGGGAGGCGCAGACGGGCGGGAGATGTCCCCGCTCATGAGACATGCACGCGGAACGTCCGAACAGCCCATGAACAAGGTCGTGAAAGCTTCAGATCTCGGCGCCAAGTCAGGTGGGCATGCGCGCCCAGCGCCAATAGGCAACGAGCGCTCCGCGCCCGGCGCTGCGAGCGCCCTTATCCACCGCATCGGGCGCACCTATCGCTTCGAGTCCGCTCACCACCTGCCGCACCTGCCCGACGGCCACAAGTGCAAGAACCTGCACGGCCACAACTACCGGGTGGAGATCGTCGTCCGTGGCGGCCTCGACGCACGCGGCTTCGTCAAGGACTTCGCCGAGATCGACGCCGAGCTGGCGCCGCTCATCAAGACGGTCGACCACAAGCTTTTGAACGACATCGAGGGCCTCGAGAATCCGACCGCCGAGGTCATCGCCGCCTGGTTCTTCGCCCGCGTGGCCGATTGCGAAAGCGTGCGCGTCTACGAGAACGACGAGTGCTGGGCCGAGGTGCGGGCGATCGACCGGGCCGACTGACGTTCCCGCTGGCGGGATTAGCCCCTGAGCGCGGCCACACGGGTCGCGGGCGGGCACACGGCTTCGCGCACCGCCCCGGTCTCGGAGCCACCGCCTATCGGCGGTCGGCACTGGACGATCGGGCAGAGCCCGGTCATGGAGAACGGAAACGAGCGTTCGACACGGACGCCTGGAGCACCTGGACCACCTGATCGAGATCGGCACCACCGCATGACATCCGAGAGCAAGCCTGGCGTCACGCAGCTCGGCCGGCAGGTCGCGCTGCCCACCGATCCCGAGGCCGCCGTTCTGGAGCGGGTTGCCAACCCGCATCCGGATACGCAGTACGTGGCCCGCTTCACGGCCCCCGAGTTCACCTCGCTGTGTCCGGTGACGGGCCAGCCCGATTTCGCGCACCTCGTCATCGACTATGTGCCGGCCGGCTGGCTGGTCGAATCCAAGTCGCTGAAGCTCTACCTCGCCGCGTTCCGTAATCACGGCGCCTTCCACGAGGACTGCACCGTGGCCATCGGCAAGCGCCTCGCCGCATTGCTGGCGCCGCATTTCCTGCGCATCGGCGGCTACTGGTATCCGCGCGGCGGCATGCCGATCGACGTGTTCTGGCAGACGGGTGCTCCGCCGACCGGCGTGTGGCTGCCCGACCAGGGCGTCGCGCCCTACCGCGGTCGCGGCTGAAACGGCTCAGGTTTCAGGTTCTAGGTCGCGGGGTTTAGGGGTAGAGAGGCCAAGGGCAGGGGCGCCGCGCGATTCGGCGGCCCGTCGGTCCTCGGTCTCCATCCCAGGTCGCGCGCGAGCACATGGCCGGAAAATTCGTCATCGCGCTGTCCGAAAGCGCCGCCGGATGCCTCCGGGACGCTGGCGCCGGCGACCGCTTCGTCGCGGTCACCGACGACCTGACGGAAAGCCGCTGCCCGGCCGCCGATGACCCGGCCGAGTTCGCCCGCCAGCGCCTTGCCACCGTGCAGGCCACGCTCGGCCCCTATGAACTCGAGACGTTCACCGCCGACTGGGCCGCCCGCTGGCTGCGCGAGCTGGAGGCCTGCCGCTCCTATGCCGAGGTCGACATCTGGGCCGATCCGAACCCGGCGGCGCAGCTGCGGCTTCTTTACGTGCTGCATGCCCTCGGTCGCGCGCGCGGCGGCATAGAGGGCGTCGGCATCGTCCATGCGCATGTCGATATCGGCAGCCTGGAGCCCGACAAGGTGGGGCGGCTGGCGCGCCTGCGGCAGCCGTTGAACGACCGCCAGGCGACGCTGGCCGAAGCCGCATGGTCGGCCTTGCGCGCGCCGACGCCCGAGCGCTGGGCCGGGCTGCTGAAGCAGAGCCTGTCGGCGCTGCCATATCTCGACGCCTGTGTGCGCCGGCTGCTCGATGAACTGCCGGCGAGCGGCAGCGGCCTGACGCGGACACAGGCTCGCCTGCTGTCGGTGATCGCGGCCGGCGAGCTGCGGCCCTATCCCGTCTTCGCGGCGATCTACAACGATCCAGCCGCGCGGCTGCTCGGATACTGGGAGCTGGGGCGTGCCCTCGATCGTCTCGCCGACCCGGCGGCGCCGCTCATCCTCGGTCTGGCCGAGGGGCCGTTCACGGTCCGCCTGCACCAGGATGCGCCGCGTCTCACCGCCTACAAGGCGAGCGCCTTGCAGCCGACCAAGCTCGGCCGCGCCATCCTCGACGGTCGCGACGACTACGCGCGCCTCGCGCGCTTCGACCACTGGTGGGGCGGCACACACCTGACGCGCGAGCGGCTGTGGCGCTGGAACGCGGCTGCGGCGAGCCTCGTCGCGCCGGCCGGCTACGAGCCGCCCGCCTGAATTGCCCGGCGTGCCCTTGTCTCGGGCCTCGAATATTTGCGTCCGCGCCCCACCCCGACCTCTCCGCGTCACGCACGGGGAGAGGGGCAGATGGCCCTGCGCCTCGTACGCGGCAGACGCGCGGGCCCTGTCGGATTGCCGGGGCGCGCGCGGCGCGCCTACAGTTTGCGCAGCGCCTTCCAATCGCTCCGGGTGGCGTCGGCCAGGGCATCGGCAGCGACGGCAAGCCCGTTGGCCTTGCGCCGGCTGAGATCGCTGCGGATGGCGTCGGCGAGCGCGGCTTCGGCCCCCGGTGCGACCGCTCCCAGATGCAACCCGGCCAGCTCGCGCCCCATGGCCTCCAGCATCTCGGGGCGCAGCAGCAGGTCGAGGTCCTTGTCGGCCTCGATCTTGCGGTTGTTGGGGGAGAGGCGGCGCACCACGATGCCGGCGCTGGCATCGGCCGGCCCCGCGGGCATCGTTCCGGGCATCGTGACGCGATACCAGGGATCGGGCGCGCGATGGCGAGTGGCGGCGATCTCGGCGCAGCGGATCGGCGCCCCGGGTTCGCCGCGCGCCAGTGACCACGCCGACGGCAGCAGGGCCTTGGCCTCGCGCACCAGCGGACCGCCGCGCCAGCTGGCGACGCCGATCCAGCGCGGACGGCCGAGGCTGCCGGTGCCGGCCACGCGGCGGGCGGTGTCGAAGGCGAGGTCCGGCTCCGGCATGGCGGCGGCGAGGGCCTGACGGAACGCGGCTGGAGCCGGCTCGGTCGTGCGCGCGTCGATCTTCGACCAGAACTTGAGGCGCTGCTTCTCGGAGACGACGACGGCCGCGCGCAGCCATGCCCAGTCGCGCTCCAGCACGATGGCTGCCGGCTGCGCGAGCCCCGCGGCGTACCCGCTGGCGATGGCACCGGCGATCGCTTTCGTGGTGGTTCGGCTGCCGGCTTCCGCCGCCTCGGCGGCCAGCAGCGCGCTCACAGCCAGCCGAGCCAGATCGAGCGTGCATGGCATCGTCGCCGCTTCATCGAAGTCGTTCACGCCCCAGACCAGGCGTCCATCGTCGTCGCGCCAGGTGCCGAAGTTTTCCAGATGCACGTCGCCGACGGCGAGCACCTGTGGTGCCGTCATCAGGTCCGGTGCCACCTCGGGCGCCATCTCCGCCCAGCGCCAATAGCTGCCGCGCAGGAAGCTGAAGGCGCTGTCGCGCATCAGCTCGTCCTTGCGAGCGAGGTCGGCGTCGAGGAGGCAGGCGCCGATCCGGGCGGCCAGCCAGGCCTCGTAGGCCGCGCGGGAGGTGGCGAAATCGCGCATCGGGTCGGGCGCCTCTTCGTGTTTGGCCGGTCGGCGTCGCGGCCGGTCCTGCAGCGTTAGACGCAGCGCTCAGAAGTCGTTCAGCACCCAATCGGTCGGGCAGCCGTGGCGGCGCATGCGGGTATCGGTGGCGGTGACTTCCTTGGCGAGCTTCATGTCGTGGAACAGGCTGCGCGCGATCTGCCAGTGCTCGCAGGCCGACGTGAGATCGCCGCTCTCGCGTTCCAGGTCGCCGAGTTCGATGCGGGCCACGGCATGCGCCATGTGCTGGCGGTGCGTGGCGGCCAGACGGATGCTCTTGCGCAGCAGGTCGGCGGCCTTGGCGATCGGCAGTCCGTCCTCGCGCTGCTGCCGCGCCAGCGCCACGTAGAGCGTGGGCAGGCGGTCGACGTCCTCGGCCGCCTCGGCGGCAGCGATCATCCCCGCGTAGTCGGGGCGCGGCGGGGGCGGCGCCTCGGCAGGCACTTCGGGCTCGCCGGCCGATGCCGGCGATGGCGCCGATGGGGCGGTCGCGGCGGCGGGTGCGGCGGGCGGCGGTGGAGCCGGCGGCGCCACGGGGGCCGGACGTGCAGCAGGCGGCGCGGCAGCCGGCGCGGCGCCGGCCGGTGCGGCAGCCTGGCGCGGCGCCGGTGTTGCCATCGCTGGCCAGCGCGTGGCATCGCCAGGGCCGGTCGCGGGAGGCGGTGCGATCGGCGCGGCGGTGGGAACCGGCACCATCGGCTGGGCCGGTGGCGCTGATGGCTGGGCCGGTGCCGCTGATGGCTGGGCTGGGGGCGCCGATCGCGGGGCGGCCGGCGCCGGAGCACGGGGTCCGGGCGCGGCGGAGACGGCGGGGGGCGTGCCCGCGGCCACGGTGTCCGGCGCGCCCGCGACCGTCTCGTGCCGGCGCCGGCCGCGCGCGTAGACGAGCCCCGCGATGCCGAGCAGCACGAACGGCGCCGTCATGATCAGCCAGACGGCCAATCCCGTGATTTCCAGGCCCATGCCCGCCAGTCCGATCGCTATGGCTCGCCCGAGCCCCCTCGGCCCAGCGCCGGCGATCATAGGAGAGGCGGCCCCGGACGGGCAATCGCCATCACGCCTGCACATCGTTCGTGCCCCTCGCCTAAGGCTTGGGGCGCTTGACACCGCCGCCGGCCGCCGCGACAGAGGCGAACACGTCCTTGCAGCCAAGCAGAACTGGACACCCAGCGCATGAGCCATCCCGCAGACGACAAAGCCGCCGGGCAGGCCGGTGCCGGCACGGGCGCTGGTTCGGGCGCCGGCGAGCACGGTGCCGCGCCGCGCGCCGCCGCCACCGATCTCGTGCACCACGGTCGCGATCCGGCCGCCGCGCACGGCTTCGTCAACACGCCGCTCTATCGCGGCTCCACGGTCCTGTTTCCGACGGTGGCGGCGCTGAAGGCCTACAACGCGCCGTTCACCTACGGCCGGCGCGGCACGCCGACCACGGTGGCGCTGGAGCAGGCCATCGCCCATGCGGAGGGCGGCCACGGGACGATCCTCACCGGTTCCGGCTACCAGGCGGTGACGACGGCGATCCTGTCCTTCGCCCAGTCCGGCGATCACATTCTGATGGTCGACAGCGTCTATCAGCCGACGCGCAAGTTCTGCGACGTGATGCTGACGCGGCTGGGCGTGGAGACGGAATACTACGACCCGCTGATCGGCGGCGACATCGCTCGCCTCGTACGACCCAATACGCGACTGATCTTCACCGAAAGCCCAGGTTCACAAACCTTCGAGGTGCAGGACATTCCGGCGATCGCGGCGGTGGCGCGCCAAAAGGGCGTGTGGCTGCTGATGGACAATACCTGGGCCAGTCCGATCCTGTTCGACCCGTTCGCACACGGCGTCGACGTCTCGATCCAGGCGGCCACCAAGTATATCGTCGGCCATGCCGATGCCATGCTCGGCGCCGTCACGTACACCGAGCGCGCGCGGCCCCACGTTCTGCGCGCCAAGGAGACGCTCGGCACCTGTCCGGGCTCCGAGGAGGTGTGGCTCGCCTTGCGCGGCATGCGCACGCTCGCGGTGCGGCTGGAGCGGCACCAGCGTTCGGGGCTCGAGGTGGCGCGTTGGCTCGGCGCACGGCCGGAGGTGGCGCGCGTGCTGCATCCGGCGCTGGAGAGCGATCCCGGTCATGCGCTGTGGAAGCGCGACTTCAAGGGGGCGAGCGGGCTGTTCTCGGTCATCCTGCGGCCGGTGAGCGAGACGGCGGTGGCCGCCATGCTCGACGGTCTGGCGCTGTTCGGCATGGGCTACTCGTGGGGCGGCTACGAGAGCCTCGTGGTGCCGTTCGATGCCAGGACCTACCGTACCGCGACGCGCTGGGCACCGGAGGGGCCGGCGCTGCGCTTCCACATCGGGCTCGAGGAGCCGGCGGACCTGATCGCCGACCTGACGGCGGGCTTCGCGCGCCTGCGGGTCCCCGCGTAGCGCCCGCGGGCCACCGCCTGGCGACGGGATCCGCCACGCCGGTTGCAGGCCTGGGATGGTGGAGGCAGTCCTATTCGGCGGCGGCGGCCATCGGCGCCGCGATGAGCGCGACCAGCCGCTGGCGGGCTTCGATGACATCCGGATGCGCGGCATCGCCGACCGTCTCCAGGATATCGAGCGCATGGCGGCGCAACCGCACGGCCTCCGCGACGTCGCCGATCGCCTGATGCACGTCGGCGAGGGTGGCCCGCGATTGCGCCACGCCGGGATGGCGAAGCCCGAGGTGCTCCTCCAGCACGGGCAGCGCCGTCAGCAGCAGCGTGCGCGCCTCCGCAACGGCCGCGTTGCGCGCGCCCTGCACGGCCGGAGTGGCGGCTGGACGGAGCGGCGTGGCAGCCACGAGCACGCGGGCGAGCGACGTCATGCTGCCGGCCGTGCGCAGCCCGCGCGCGCCGTCGCTGGCCAGGAACGCGCCCAGCGCCTGCCGATGGGCCGCCTCGGCGGCGGCGAGATTGTCGGTGACGCGGTGCGCCTCGCCCAGGATCGACAGGGTCACGCCGTAGTCCGGATCAGCAGGAACCTCGGGTGCGCCTGCCAGCATCCAGACGCTGCGCTTGGCGAGCGCGCGGTTGGCATCTTCGAGCGCCGCCTCGGGCTGGCGCTGACGCAGGGCGAGCAGGGCCCGCGCGTCGAGAATTTCCGCCGCCCCCTGCAGGTCTCCCGCCATCTCGGCGATCGCGAGCGCCCGCGCGTAGATCGACATCGCGTCGGCGTGGCGGCCCAGTTCGCGGGCACAGTCGGCCCAGGCACACAGGTGGCCGGCGAGGGACGGCGCCTGCGGTCCCTCGGTCGCCTCGATGTGCCCGATCAGCTGCGTCAGGACCTGCTCGGCCTCGGCGTGGCGCTCCTCCCCGGCGAGGCGATGTGCTGTGGCGGCCAGATCGCTGGACGCCGCTGCCGGGAGCAACGGCGCCACAGCCTCGTGCGGTCGGCGCATGCCGAGGGCCTCGGCCGCAGGCCTGGCCCCTGCTGCGGCAGGGGCCGCGGCAGGGTCCAGGTCATGACCCGGGAGGTGCCCTGGCTCAGTCGGACTCTCGGCGGCAAAGTCTGCTGCCGCGAGCATTCGGCCCGCCTCGCCGGTGCCGATGCGGACGGCACGGCGGCGCTGGCGGCGATCGCGTGCATCGCGCATCAGCAGGATCAGCGACGAGGCGATGAGCAGGCCGGACAGCCACAGGCTCCAGGCCTTCGGTTGTGGCCAACCCTGCGTCTGCGCGTGCCGCTGGAGCGCCCGGACCTGCTCGCCGATGGCATCGAGGAAGCCGGTCACGTGAGGCGCGCGGCGGCTGACCTCGACGGCTTGCGTCACCACGGTCGGCAGCGGGGCAGCGGCGGAGAGAACTTCAACCGGCGCCGAGGCGCGGATGGCCAGCGGCGGCGCCGCCTCGGCGACCCGGGCGGGCGCGGCCACGACCGCCGTGACATGCGCGCGCTCGGTCACATGTGAAAGCTGGGCTTGCGGCGAGTTCGGCGCGCCGGCGTCTGCCCCCGGGGCCGCCCCGACCGGGAGGGCCGCGACCCGACTGCCGGCAGACGGCGCGTGACGGGATGCGGACATGGCCGTCGCCAGGGTCACGGACGAGCTTTCGCCGAGCGCGTGCTCGGCGCGCAGGAGCGTGGCGCGATAGATCCAGTCCGTCACCACGCGATGCGCCTTGGCCAGCGGATCGGCCACGCCCGAGCGTTCCGGCGCAGCCGGCGCAGCCGTGGCCGCAACCTGGCCGGCGGTCGATTTGCCATCCGAATTCGGCGCGGCAGGGGGGCTGCCGGCGGCGATTTCGTCGGCGCGACGGGCCTGCGCGGCAGCGATCAAATCCGCCGACAGGTCGTCCAGGTCCTCGCCGGTGAAGCGGCCGATGTAGCCGTAGGACGTCGCGTAGCTGCGCCCGCGGCGATAGCGGGCCTCGCTGGGAGAGGGGGCAGCCACCACCACCACCATCAGCTGGGTGACGCCGCGCTCGGCGAAGCCCATATCCTCGGCGATGCGCCGGGTCACGTCGAGCGTGCGCTGGGCATAGAACGGTCCGAAATCGTTGACGCGCACATGCGAGGCGCGGCCGTTGCGCGGGTTCCAGAGCAGGAGTTCGGTGCCGTCCGGGTAGATCGAGCTGGCGACGCGATAGGGGCTGGAGGCGTCGAACACCTCGCCCGACGAGGTGATCAGCCCAACGTTGAAGCGGTCGTTTTCGGCGCTGTCGTAGTAGGAGGTTTCAGTGACGAAGCCGCGCCCGACGCGGGCCTGCACCTCCTGAACGTTCAGGACCCGGTGGCAGACCTTGCCGTAGCAATGCACCTGGCCGGGCGTCTTGGCCGCCAGCGGTGGCGCGGTGAGCGCTCCGGCGGACAGCAGCGTCAGCGCGAGCGCGGACCCGCGCCAGGCCGGCGCAGGCCTGCCGAACAGATCAGCCAAGATCACCATGTACGCCATGCCGGCTCGCCGCCCTCGTGCATCACCTAGCCAGCCGGGCCGAGCTTCGGACCCGCAGAACCGCGTGCGATGGAGACCGCCCGCCCAATCCGGCGTCCTCGGACCAGCAGCGTGCGGGCTTGAAGCATGCCACAGCCAGCCGCGCACGGACAATTGCAGATTTCGCAGAACCGCTCTCAGGCAAGCGGCATAATTCAATGCCAGCAAAGCATGAACGAGGCTTTGCCAGGACGGCGCCGAGGGCCGATATTGCGCCGGCCCGCCGGAATTGGGGTCGGCTTCGGCCACGACTGGGGTCCGATGGACGCGGGGAGAGAGCTGTCCTCAGCCGGCGCGGCAAACGCCGGTGTAGTGCGACGATACGGGCTGGCCGAGGACGCCCATATGGCGGGTCAGGACAGCCGGGTGATTGCCCTGGGCATCGCCGTCGTAAACGGTGGTCAGGCTCAGGAAACCCTCGTTCAGAACCTCGAGGTAATGGTTGGCATTGAGCGCGCGGATGATCCGCAGCTCGCCCATGGTGCCGGCCGGACCGGTGGCCACGCGCGCGCTCTGCGCCTCCAGGTTGATGTCGACGATCAGGAAATTCAGCGGCGCCGGCGCCTTGGTCGTGTAGCGGCCGTCCTGATAGGCGTGCGTCTGGCCGTTGGCGAACTCGCAGGCCAGCGAGCGGGGCTCATTCACAGCCTGCCTCTGTTCCGCGGCAGGAGCCCACCCTGGGGCGGCCAACAGGGCCAAGGCGCCGGCGAGGCCAGGGCCGGTTAGGCGCGTGAGCAGGGTAGGGCGACGCATGACGAACTCTCTACAACTCTTGACTGGTGCCGGCCAACCATGACCCAACATGGCTATTGAATCGTGAATATCCTCAGGCTGCAAGCATTTGCTCAAGCGGGCCGCCCTGGAGGCAGACGCGCGCCGCGGCGTCCACGCCCCAGCTGGACTTTGCGGCCTCGGGAGCGCTTGACAGCGCTGCGGCGGGCATGTCTTAAGCGCCCCTTGCAGGCTTTAACAATTCCTTCATAGGAGCGCGCCCCGCCATGGCCGTCGCCTTCGTATTCCCCGGACAGGGCAGCCAGGACGTCGGCATGGGCAAGGCGCTGGCCGATGCCTTCCCCGTCGCCAAGGCGGTGTTCGACGAGGTCGACGATGCGCTCGGCCAGAAGCTCAGCGCCATCATGTGGGACGGCCCCAAGGACACGCTGACGCTGACCGAGAACGCGCAGCCGGCGCTGATGGCGGTGTCGATGGCCGTCATGCGCGTGCTGGAGACGGAAAAAGGCTTCAAGCTGGCCGAGAAGGTGAAGTTCGTTGCCGGTCATTCACTGGGCGAATACTCGGCTCTCGCCGCAGCCGGCGCCTTCTCGCTGGCCGATACCGCGCGCCTCCTGAAGCTGCGCGGCCAGGCCATGCAGAAGGCCGTGCCTGTGGGCCAGGGCGCCATGGCGGCGCTGCTCGGCGCCGGCATGGAGGTCGCCGCCAAGGTCGCCGAGGACGCAGCTCAAGGCGATTGTTGTCAGGTGGCCAACGACAACGAACCGACGCAGGTCGTGTTGTCGGGCCACAAGACGGCCATCGACCGCGTCATCGCCGAGGTGGCCAAGAAGCATGGCGTGCGCCGGGCGATGGCGCTGCCCGTCTCCGCCCCCTTCCATTGCGCGCTGATGCAACCTGCCGCCGAGGCGATGGCGGACGCACTGGCCAAGGTGACGATCCAAAAGCCCGTGGTCCCCGTTGTGGCCAACGTGCTCGCCTCCGCCATTTCCGATCCGGACGAGATCCGGAAGCGCCTCGTCGAGCAAGTCACGGGCACCGTGCGCTGGCGCGAATGCGTGCAGTACTTGGCGGCGAACGGCATTACGGACGTCTACGAGATCGGCACCGGCAAGGTGCTGGCCGGCCTCGTCGGCCGCATCGAGAAGGGCATCAAGACGGCGAGCGTCGGCACCCCCGCCGACATCGACGCGCTGCTCGCCTCCCTCACAGCCTGAGCTTTCTCAACGCCTGAGCTTTCAAGGATTCCAGCATGTTCGACTTGACCGGCAAGACCGCGCTCGTGACGGGCGCCACGGGCGGCATCGGCGAGGCCATCGCGCGCACGTTCCACAAGGCCGGCGCCACCGTCGCCGTCTCGGGCCGCAAGCAGGACAAGCTCGACGCCTTGGTCGCCGACCTGGGCTCGCGCGCCGTCGCGGTGCCGTGCGACCTCGCCGACAAAGCCCAGGTGAGCAAGTTGATCGAGGAGGCGTCCAAGGCGCTGGGCGGGCGGCTCGACATCCTGGTCAACAACGCCGGCCTGACCAAGGACAACCTGTTCATCGTCATGAAGGACGAGCAGTGGGACGACGTCATCGCCGTCAACCTGACCTCGACCTTCATGCTGTGCCGCGCCGCCACCCGCGCCATGCTGCGCAACAAGAGCGGCTACGGGCGCATCATCAACATCTCGTCCGTGTCGGGTGTGATGGGCAACCCCGGGCAGGGCAACTACGCCGCTTCCAAGGCCGGCATGATCGGCATGACCAAGAGCCTCGCCCGCGAGATCGCCGCGCGCGGAATCACGGCCAACTGCATCGCGCCCGGCTTCATCAAGACGGCGATGACGGAGGTGCTCAGCGACACGATCGTGCAGGAGGCCATGAAGCACATCCCGCTCGCCCGTTTCGGCAATCCGGAGGACATCGCCGCGGCGGCGCTGTATCTGGCCAGCCTGGAGGGCGGCTACATGACCGGCCAGACGCTGCACGTCAATGGCGGCATGGCAATGTTGTGAGGGACTTAAGGGTGGAGCCGCGCGCCTAAGACTAAAATTCGGGGACGCCGCGCCATCCCCCGCCGACCGGCCCTGGCAAAGGTCCGGGAAGTGTGTTACCGACCCGTCGATTTCGGCTGTGTTCCTGGGGATAAGCATCTGGGTCGCGCTACGCCCCGATGCCGAGAGCCGCGAACTCTGCTAGCCGGCAAGGACATGCAACGAGAACTCGCCCGAGGGCGGGTTTCACGACATGGCCTGGGGCGAGGCCGGGACGACGGATCGAGACTGAACCTACGTTCTGCATCACGTTTGAACTGAAGCCGGCTTCCCTGGTGAATGCCGAAAGACGAGGAATAGAAGATGAGCGACGTCGCTGAGCGCGTGAAGAAGATCGTTGTCGAGCACCTGGGCGTCGAGGCCGAGAAGGTCACGGAGAGCGCCAGCTTCATCGACGACCTCGGCGCTGACAGCCTCGACACCGTCGAGCTGGTCATGGCCTTCGAGGAAGAGTTCGGCTGCGAGATCCCGGATGATGCCGCCGAGCACATCCTGACGGTCGGGGACGCCGTGAAGTTCCTGGAGAAGAACGCCAGCAGCGCGGCCTGATTTCAGGCAGCCTGCCCGCGCAACGCCGCGCCTTCCGAAGGTTCCCAACAACCAACGGTTCGCGCGGCGCCAGCGGGAGCGTTCCCAGCGGGAGCGTTCAGTGCCTCCCTACGTTCTACCGACCAGGGTCGCGCGGGGGCAGTTGCCAACCCGCCCGGCCCTGGCGTTTATGGGCAGCCGCCGCAAGGGCGGCAAACGGCGATGGCAGCCACCCGCGTGCTCCCCGTGCACGCGCCGGCTGCGGCCTGCGGGCCGCGGGTTCCCGTCCGTGGTCGCCGTGGAAGCATTTCTCGAGAAAACAGCCGGAGGTCGGCATCATGCGGCGCGTCGTCATCACGGGTCTGGGTCTCGTTTCGCCCCTGGGCAGCGGCGTGGATGCGTCCTGGTCACGGCTGATCGCGGGCGAGAGCGGCGCGCGCCGGGTCGAGGGCGAGTTCGACACTTCGGACTTGTCCTGCCAGATCGCCTGTTTCGTGCCGCGCGGCTCGCAGTCCGAGGGCAAGTTCAATCCCGACGACTGGATGGAGCCCAAGGACCAGCGCAAGGTCGACGATTTCATCATCTACGCCGTGGCGGCCGCCGATCAGGCCCTCGCCGATTCCGGTTTCAAGGCGGTCACGAGCGAGCAGCAGGAACGGGCCGGCGTGCTGATCGGCTCCGGCATCGGCGGTCTCAGCGGCATCGCCGAGACCTCGATCCTGCTGAAGGAGAAGGGGCCGCGCAGGGTCAGCCCGTTCTTCATCCCCGGCCGCCTGATCAACCTCGCGTCGGGCCAGGTCTCGATCAAGCATCAGCTCAAGGGGCCGAACCACTCGGTCGTCACCGCCTGCTCGACCGGCTCGCATGCCATCGGCGACGCCGCCCGCATCGTGGCGCTCGGCGACGCGGAGGTGATGGTGGCCGGCGGCGCCGAGAGCCCGCTGTGCCGCATCGCGTTCGCCGGCTTTGCCGCCTGCCGTGCCCTCTCCACCGGCTTCAACGATCGTCCGAAGCAGGCCTCGCGCCCTTACGACAAGGATCGCGACGGCTTCGTCATGGGCGAGGGCGCCGGCGTCGTCGTGCTCGAGGAGTACGAGCATGCCAAGGCACGCGGCGCGCGCATCTATGCCGAGGTCATCGGCTACGGCATGTCGGGCGACGCCTACCACATCACGGCGCCGTCCGAATCCGGCGACGGCGCCTACCGCTGCATGAAGGCGGCGGTGAAGCGTGCCGGCATCGACGTCTCCGAGATCGACTACGTCAATGCGCACGGCACGTCGACCCCGATGGGCGACGAGATCGAGCTCGGCGCCGTCGAGCGCCTGTTCGGCAACGCCGCGGGGAAGCTGGCCATGTCGTCCACCAAGTCGGCGATCGGCCACCTGCTCGGCGGCGCCGGGGCCGTGGAGGCGATCTTCTCCGTGCTCGCCATGCGTGACAACATCGCGCCGCCGACGCTGAACCTGGACAATCCGTCGGTGTCGACGGCCATCGATCTGGTGCCGAACAAGGCCCGCAAGCGCGAGATCAATACCGTGCTGTCGAACTCGTTCGGCTTCGGCGGCACCAACGCGTCGCTGATCATGCGCCGCGTGTCGTGACGGCGCGAGGCAGCGGCAACCGTTAACGGATCGAACCGACTGCATTAGCCTTGTCGGCCATAAGAGTGTGTCCGGCGGCCCGGCCTTTCGCCATAATTCGCGCTAGTGTTGGTCCACGAGGCGCGCAATGTTTCGGTGCGCAGGGCTTCGCCTCCTCCGCCTTGCCGCGAGCAGGCCGAGGTCGGGGAGGGTGGGCTGCCGGAAAGGTTGGACGACGCGGTCATGAGCATGCCGGGCGAGGCGGGCGAAACGCCCAAGATCAAGACGCGGCCGCGCAGCCCGGCCGAGGCGCTGGAGCCGGCGCGCGCGCCCTCCCGCCCGCGCGGCACGAAGATCAGGCGCGAGTCGCGGGCGCTCGGCGCCGTGGTGCGCATCACCAGCACCGTGCTGACGGTGGTTCTCGGCATCATCGCCCTGGTCGGCGGCATCGGTGCCCTGATGCACCACCAGGTGGAGGCCCCCGGCCCGCTGCAAACCGCGCGGACGTTCGTCATTCCGAAGGGCGAGGGCCGGCTCGAGATCGCGCGCCGCCTGGAGCAGGAAGGCGTCGTCTCCAACCGCCTCGCGTTCGTCGCCGCCCACATCATGCAGGGCTTCAGCGCCAACCGCCGCAATGCCGAGCTGAAGGCGGGCGAATACGAATTCAAGAAGGGCGCCAGCATGCATCAGGTGCTGGATACCCTGATCGAGGGCAAGGTTTCGCTGGCCTCGGTGCTGATTCAGCCCGGCCTGACGAGCCACGCCATCGTCGAGAAGCTGAAGGCCGACGGCACGCTGTCGGGCGACGTGGCGGAGGTTCCGGCCGAGGGCACGCTGCTGCCCGAGACCTACCGCATGTCGAAGGGCATGGCGCGGACTGAACTGCTCGAGCGCATGAAGATCGACCAGCAGCGCCTCGTGGCGCAGCTGTGGGAGAAGCGGCAGCCCAATCTGCCGTACGCCACCCCCGAGCAGGCCGTCGTGATGGCCTCCATCATCGAGCGCGAGACGGGCGCGCGCGACGAGCGGGAGCGGGTGGCGGCGGTGTTCGTCAACCGGCTGCGCAAGAATATGCCGCTGCAGTCCGATCCGACCATCCTCTATGGCGTCCATGGCGGTGCTGTGCAGTGGGGCAAGCCGATCCTGCGCTCGGAGATCGACACCAAGACCACCCACAACACCTATCAGATGAAAGGGCTGCCGCCGACGCCGATCTGCAACCCGAGCCGACAGGCCATCGAGGCGGCCCTCAATCCGGCGGCGACCAACGATCTCTACTTCGTCGCCGACGGGCAGGGAGGGCACACGTTCAGCGAGACGCTGAAGGACCACAACGCCGCCGTGCAGGTTTGGCGCAAGGCGGAACGGGACATGCGTGCCGCCAAGGCCGAGGCCGCGCGCGCCGCTGGCCAGCCGATGCCGGTGATGCCGGCCGAGGCGGATGCCGCGGCCGAGCCGGGCGAGGCCGCCGCGCCAGCCGCGCCACCGGTCGCAGTTGCGCCAGCTGCCGCGGCCAGCGCCGCCGCCATTCCGCTGCCGGTGCGCAAGCCGAAAAAGCAGTAGGGACCGGAGCGACGGCGCGCATCGCGGCGCGACGGTCTCCCGTGCATCAGCCACAATCCAGGTTTGCACGCTGATGGAAGCGCACTAGATTGCGCAGCGTGCCACCTGTGCTTCGCGTGTGCTGGGCATCCCGTGCTCCCGCGCCGCGGCGTGCCCGCCGGCACGTTCCCGTCCCTCTCCAACGGATGCATCGATCATGGCGCTGCAAAGCATGACGGGTTTCGCGCGCGCCACCGGCAGCGACGGCGTGTGTGCGTGGACCTGGGAGCTGCGTAGCGTCAATGGGCGCGGGCTCGATGCACGGCTGCGCCTGCCGCCGGGCTACGAGGCGCTCGAGGCCCCGGCGCGTGAGGCTCTGGGCAAGCGGCTCACGCGCGGCAATATCAACGGCACGCTCACCGTGCAGCGCCAGACGCCGGCCACGCAGATCCGCCTCAACGAGGCGGCGCTCGAGCAGGTCGTCATTGCGGCCGATCGCGTGCAGCACCTCTCGGTGTGCCAGCTGCCAACCGTCGATGGACTGCTGGCGCTGCGCGGCGTGCTGGAGGTGGTGGAGGACGCCGACGACGAGCCGGCGCTGGAGCGCCGCCGGGCCGCCATGCTGGTGTCGCTGGAGGAGGCCATCGCAGGGCTGGTCACGGCGCGGCTCGGCGAGGGGCGGCGCCTGCAGGCCGTGCTTGCCGTCCAGGTCGACGAGATCGCGCGCCTGGCCGGCCTCGTCGCGGCGTCGCCCGCGCGCACGCCGGAGGCCATCGGACGGCGGCTCAAGGAGCAGGTGGCGCGTCTCATGGGGGACACGACGCCCGGCCTGGACCCGCAGCGCCTGTATCAGGAAGCGGTGCTGCTCGCCACCAAGGCCGACGTCGAGGAGGAGCTGGCCCGCCTCGCCGCACACGTCGAGGGCGCGCGCGAGCTGCTGGCGGCACCGGGCGCGGTCGGCCGCAAGCTCGACTTCCTGACGCAGGAGTTCAACCGCGAGGCCAACACGCTGTGCTCGAAGTCGAACGACGTCGAGATCACACGCCACGGCCTCGCCCTGAAGACGGTCATCGACCAGCTGCGCGAGCAGATCCAGAACATCGAATGAGCAAGGCCCGAGCTTCCGCCATGACCACCACGACACTCGACCGGCGCGGGCTGCTGCTCGTCCTTTCTTCGCCGTCCGGCGCCGGCAAGACGACGCTGTCGCGCCGCCTGCTGGAGGCGGATGCCGCCATCTCCATGTCGGTGTCGGTGACGACGCGCAAGGCGCGTCCCGGCGAGGTCGACGGGAAGGACTACCTGTTCGTGGACGAGGCACGCTTCGCCCAGATGCGCGACGGCGGAGAGTTGCTGGAGTGGGCGCGGGTGTTCGGCAATTCCTACGGCACGCCGCGCGCGCCCGTGGAGGCCGCGATCCGGTCCGGCCGTGACGTGCTGTTCGACATCGACTGGCAGGGCGCGCAGCAGCTGGCCGAGAGCATGAAGAATGATCTCGTGCGCGTGTTCATCCTGCCGCCTTCCGGCGAGGCGCTGGAAGCGCGCTTGAAGGGCCGGGCGCAGGACCCACCCGAGGTGGTGGCCGCCCGCATGGCGGAAGCCTCGAGCGAAATCAGCCACTGGCCCGAATACGACTACGTTCTCATCAACGACGACGTCGACACCTGCCTCGCCAGCCTGCGCGCCGTTCTCGCCGCCGAACGTCTCCGCCGCGATCGCCAGCTCGGCCTCACCGCCTTCGTGCGCGGCCTGCAGGCCGTCCTGTAACAAATGCTGCAGGGGCTCGGGTAGGCCCCGCCTCGCGAGCGGGCGCGGGCGGCAGCCTGCGCGCGCCGGCAGGGCGATCCAACGCACCCCGCGCTCAATCGATGAAGCGGCCGCTGTCCCCAGCCGACAGCCGCACGCAGCTGTCATATCGCCCGAACAGCCCATAGCGGTTGCGCGCGATGCGGTCATAAACCCAATCCCGCAGGCCACGCGGCAGGGCGCGCAACGGCCGCGTCCAGCGCCATCCGGGCAACTCCCCGAGCACGCCCAGCGCGGAATCCGATTTGAACAGCACGCGTCCGCCGAGGACGACGGCGTTGGTCTGCGGATCGGCCGGATCGAGCCCGAGGCGCAGCGCCAGCCGGCGGCCGTAGTCTCCCTGGATGGAGGCGAAGCGGAAGCGCTGGGCGCAATCGCGCGCCAGGATGAACTTCACCCAGCCCGAGCAGAGCACGCAGACACCGTCGAACAGCACGAGGCCGTCAGGCAGGTCGCCGGCGGGTTCGGGTGTGAAGCGCGAACGCCGTGGCGCATGATGCTGATCCGAGGCTGCATGCATGTCAGGCCCCGTCGAGCAATGCCGCCAGACGCGCGAAATCAGCGACGCTCAGCGTCTCGCCACGCGCCTGCGGGTCGATGCCGGCCTTGGCCAGCAGCAGCTCGGGCATCGGGGTGAGCTGCTTCAGGCTGGCACGCAGCATCTTGCGGCGCTGGCCGAACGCCGCCGCCGTGACGCGCCCGAGCGTTTTCACGTCGCAGACCGGCGACGGTGCCGGCCGAACCTTGAAGCCCACGACGGCGGATGCAACCTTGGGCGGCGGCGAGAACGCCTCCGGCCCCAGCGTCTGCGCGATATAGGTCTCACACCGCCACTGCGAGATGACGGCAAGGCGACCATACGCCTTGGTGCCGGGCGTGGCGACGATGCGGTCGGCGACTTCCTTCTGGAACATCAGCGCGCAGCGGTCGAACCAGGGCGGCCAGGGCTCGCTTTCGAGCCAGCCGACGAGCAGCATGGTGGCGACGCCGTAGGGCAGGTTGGCCGCGATCGTCGCCGGCTGATCGAGGCCGCCGAGCAGGGCGCGCCAGTCCACGGTCAGCGCATCGGCGAAATGCACCTCGAGGCGGCCGGGATAGCGCGCGGCGATGGCCTCCAGCGCCGGCCGCGTGCGCTCGTCACGCTCGATGGCGACGACGCGGGCGGCACCCTCCAGCAGCAGCGCCCGGGTGAGGCCGCCCGGGCCGGGACCGACCTCGACCACGGTGCGGCCTTCGAGCGGGCCGGCGAGGCGGGCGATGCGGCGCGTCAGGTTGAGGTCGAGGATGAAGTTCTGGCCGAGGCTCTTCTTGGCCGCGAGGCCGTGCGCGGCGATGACCTCGCGCAGCGGCGGCAAGCCATCGGGGCTGGCACCGGGCCTTTCGGTCTCGCCGCCGCTCATGGGGCGCCACCGTACGCGCGCGCGGCGCGCCGCCGGGCGGCCATGTCCGCCGCCAGGCGCAGAGCGGCGACGAGGCTCGCTGGCGAAGCCTTGCCGCTGCCGGCGATGTCGAAGGCGGTGCCGTGATCGGGCGATGTGCGCACGAACGGCAGCCCCAGGGTGACATTGACGCCGGTGTCGAAGGCCAGCGTCTTGATCGGGATCAGGGCCTGATCGTGATACATGGCGATGGCCGCGTCGTATCGCTCGCGGGCGGCGGCGTGGAACAGCGTGTCGGCCGGATGCGGACCGGTCACGCTCAGGCCACGCGCGCGCAGCTCGGCGATCGCCGGCGCGATGATCTCGATGTCCTCGCGGCCCAGCAGGCCGTCCTCGCCGGCATGCGGGTTGAGGCCGGCGATGGCGAGGCGCGGCGCCGCGAGGCCGAAATCCCGCCGCAGGGCCTGTGCCGTTGTCTCCGCCGTCGCGATGAGACCCGCCGTGGTGATGGCGTCGGGTACGGCGCGCAGCGGAATGTGCACCGTCAGCGGGACGACGCGCAACGCCGCGCAGGCCAGCATCATGACCGGTGGACGGCCCCGGCCGGGCTGGAGCTGTTCGCCCAGCACGCCGAGGAACTCGGTGTGGCCAGGATGCGGGAAGCCGCTCGCGGCCAGCACGCTCTTGGCGATCGGGTTGGTGACGATCGCCGACGCCTCGCCGGCAACGGTTGCCGACACCGCCCGCTCGATGGCCGCGATGACGGCGGGAGCGTTGCGGGGATCGGCCTGTCCGGCGACGACGGGGGCGGCAAGCGGAACACGCGCGACGGCGATCGCCTCCGCCATGATGCTGGCATCGCGCGCCGCGGCATGGACGGCGTCGGCCACGCTGTCGAACACGCGCAGGCACACCGCGATGCCGAGCCGGGCCGCGCGATCCTTGACGGTAGCGGGATCGGCCAGCAGCACGAAGTCCGGCAATGGCGAGGCCCGACGCGCGGCCCACGCGGACAGCGTGATGTCGAGACCGATGCCGGCCGGGTCGCCCATGGTCAAGACCAGGGGGGGCACGAGGCCGGTGGCGGCAGACAGGGGGGCGGTGGCGGACAGGGGCGCGGCCGATGCCGTCGCGGCAGCAGGCATCAGCGGTATTCGAGGCTGGCGTTCTCGCGCAGGTCCTTCATGGCCTTGCGGGCCATGATCTCGAATTCCTTCTGCCGCAGATCGCTCTGCACGGCCTCACGCTTGGCCTCGTCCGCCTTGACGACGTTGCGGCCGCAGACGGCCCATAGTTCGACGCCGCCCTGGCCGAGCGTCGCCGGCAGCATGTCGCCGTCGTTGGCGTGGAGCAGCAGTGTGCGGGTCGGCTCCGGCAGGGTGGAGGGCTTGCGCGTGCCCAGATCCTCGAAGCGGGCGCCCTTGAGCGAGGACGCCACGGCGCCGGAATCCTTGCAGCCGCCGAAGCGGGCGCGCGCGGCGTCCGCCTCATGCAGGTGCTGGGCGACCTGCTTCTGCTCCAGCTTGGCCACCGGCAGCGTGATGCGGTGCACCTTCAATTCAACCTGATCCTCGCCGCCGGCCGGCGCGCTTGCCACCGCCTTGTCGATGTCACGCTCGGTGATGGCGATCTGGTGTCCGAAGCGGCGGCGCACGACGTCCTGCCACGCCATGTTGGCCTTGAAGCGCTGGCGCATGGAATTGATGTCGGCGCCGAGGCCGCGCAGGTGGTCGGCGAACTGCGGAATGGTCATTTTGTTGCGATCGGCGATGTTCTTGATGATGCGATCGGCGTCCTCGTCGGTGGGCACGACACTGAGGCGCTTGGCCTCCTGCAGCTTCAGGCGCTCGTCGATCAGTTCCTCGAGCGCCTGCTTGCGCAAGCCCGGCAGCACCGAGGCGCGCGCGCTCTCCACCGCCTGCTTCTGCATCGACTGCGCGAAGTCCTTCTTGCGCTGCTCGAAGATCGCGATCACCTGCTCGCGCGTCTTGCCCTGGTTGGCCTTGATGGTGTCGTTGAGGATCGCCTTCAGCTTGTCGCTGGTCTCGGGGCGCGCGATCAGAGCCTTGAAGTTCGCCGTTGCGCGGGCTCCGATGTCGGAGGCGCTGAGGCCGAGCAGGCGCTGGCGTTGTTCCACTTCGTAGCCGGTCACCGGCTCGTCGTTGACGAGCACGATGATGGCCTGCCCGCCCTTGGACGGCGCCTCCGCCTTGCCCTGCGACTTGGCCGCCGTCCTGGCTTCCTTGGCCACACCAGCCTGAAGCGGCGCTGCAACAAGCGCGGCGCAGAGGGCCGCCGCCGTGAAGGCCGAGCCGGATGAGGAGAGTGCCAGGCGCATCGATCATTCCCGTTAGGAGGGCCGTCAGCCCCTGGTGCCGTTGCAGACCGACGAGAAGCGCGGATTCGCCCGACCGTCAACCCGAGGGACCATACGACCGAACATCCTGCAGGCGATCCGCCGCACGGTCACGGAGCGGCGTTATCCACATCAACAGTGGCGGGCCGAAGGCAGAGGCAGGGGCGCCCAGGGGTGCCCTTCCAAGCCGCGCCCGAACTTGAGCTTTCAGCACGCGCTCGACGCAGGCCACGATGGCGGCGGGCAGTAACCGGAGCCGCCGAGCCCGTGCACATCACGTTCTGATCGTCCACCGCCAGCGCCATGACCAGGTGGGCGGAGACCACGTGGGCGGATCGATCGCCCGAGACGGTGGCCGCGACGGAGGCGCAGCGCGGGCCATGGCTTGGGCGTGGCGCCCCCCGAAACTTGATCTGCTCGGCATCGGTCGTACGGCGCCGGGTCGCTGCCGCGGCGTCGGCGAGCGGCACCAGCAGCTCGGCACGGCGCGGCGCGGCGCTTGATCCTCGGCCGCCGCGTCGGCCGGTGCGGCCTCAGCGTCAGCGCCGCCTTGCGTGCCGAGCGGGAGCCAAGCCCCCGGCAGACGCGCCAGGACCTGGATCAGCCGCTCGATCCCGGTCTCCAGGACCGCCGCAGGTTCGCCGGGAGCCGGGCCGGGAAGCGGTCAGCGGGTCAATAGCGGTCGGGGCGCTGGAACAGGTTGTAGACCATGGCCTTCTGACGCTGGGAGGCGCTGCTGCCGCCATTGCTCGGAGGGGCGGACACGTAGCGCTGCGGACGCGGCGGCGGCGTGTGCACGACGCGCGGCGGCGGAGCATGTTGCACCTTCGGCGCGGAGTGGTGGACCTTCGGCGGCGGCGGAGGAGGCGTGTGCACGACACGCGGGCGCGGCGCATGAACGGCCTTGGGGGCCGTCACAGCGCGTTTCTTGCTCGGGCGCTCCTCGTCCGCGTCGTCATCCTTGGCGTTGTCCGACTCCGTCACAGGTGCTGCGATCGCTGGCGCCGCAGGCGTGTCCCGTACCGGACCACCCACGGTCATGCGGCCCGGCAGGGGCTCTCGCCTGGCCTCGGGAGCGGGAGCGGGTGAGGCGGCGACTTCCGGTTCGGCGCGCGTGACGACGACCGGCTTGGCCACCGGCCATGGCTCGGCAACGGCCGCAGCCTTGGGCTCGGCGCGGGCGATAGCGGCCTGTTTGGGCTCATGTTTGGGCTCGGCACGGGCGACGGCGGGCGGGCCGTCAGCTTTCGGCTCAGCGCGCGGCGCATGCGTGGTCGTTGTCGGCTCGGCGCGGGCGACCGAGCCCGTCACGATGGGGGGGGAGCCAGCGGCGTTTGCGGTCACGCCGGCCTCGGCCGCAGCGGTTGGCTTGGCCGCCGCCACCGAAGGCGCAATTGCTGCCACCGTCGCTTCCCAACCGCTTGAAGGAGCGATTGGCTTCACCGGCTCGGGACGCATGGGCTCGACCAGCGTCGCCACCGGAGAGACCACGGTGCTGACAGGCGACACGACAGGGGCCGTGGCGGCTACTGTCGGCGCCTCTTGCTTCTCGCCCCTGACGGGCTTCGCGGGGTCGGACTTGCCCGCTTCGGCTTTGGGCGTGTCGGCCTTCGCGACCTTGTCGCCGTCTTCGACGACGCTCTTGCCGTCTGCCTTGCCGCGCCCCTTGTTACCACGCGTGGCGGCCGCCACGACGGCCTTCGGAACGCATTTGCCGTCGCTCAGGGATTGGCCAACGGGGCAAGCGCCACAGGCGGAGGTGCGGTGGCCCTGCACCAGCGTCAGCAGGATGTAATCGGGCTCATCGATCGGGAGCGTGGCGTTGATGCGATCCGTGAACGTGGTCATGGCCCGCTTGGAGCCGGGTCCCCACGAGCCATCGATCTCGCCTTCATAGCAGCCGACGCGCTTGAGTTCGGTCTGGATGTCGCGGATCAGATCGGCGCGGGCCTCGGGGTCCGCTGGGCGCGAAGTGCCGCGATTGCCCGACACCGTCGTCGTCCAGCCGCCGACGGGGCGGGTCACGGGCTCGTTCGGCACCTCGGCAACAACGCCTGATACCGCCGGCGCTGCCGGCTGCGGAGACGCCGCGGCAGCGGACGCGTTTCGGGGCTCCGGCGTAGACGGCGCAAAAAGAGGCGTGCGGGGGGAAAAGATGCGAACGCCGTCATCGCGCGCGTCTCGCGCAGGTCTGGCCGCAGCCGGCGCCTCGGGCTCGGCGCGGGCCATCGCGATGCGGGGTTCGCCCAGGAGGACCGGCGCATAGGAGAAGGCGCCAAACGCAAGACCGGCGCAGAGGAGCAGTAAACCCACGAACGCGCGCATGGACGCTACTCCCAGGGACACGAGGGCCACGGCCACGTGGCCATCGCCATTACACCAACGCTACGAAACACCAACGCTACGAACGCTGGATGGCCGTGGGACCTAGTCGAATGTCGTAGCTGATCTCTTAGCCCAACACGAGGAAGCTTGCCAAGGTCCGCACGCGCCATATGACAACGAATGATAAACTTCCGGGCCGCAGATGCAACCCGGTTCCTCGCCAAACCACATCCGCGAGACGCGCGTCGCGTCGTCTTGCGTCCCGGCCGCACGGGGGTAGGCGCTTGCGCAAGCGATGCGCGCGGTGCAAAAAATCGCCAGGGCTGTGGACCACATGTGGACGGTTCGAGGCAGCCACACCATTGGTGCGTCGGCGCCACGGCCAGGTGCCCGCCGCGGTCCTGCCGCTTAACCCGTTAACACGCCGCAACGAATCGCGTAGTGTCAGCGCCTGAGAGACATGTGGTCTTGATCGCATGTGGCTTTCCTGTCCGACAGTTTCTTATGCACACCCTGGCCGAGCGGCGGTCGGGATCATGTGCAAAAGCAGGGGGAAGACAGAGCACGAAGCGTCGCGCAGTCGCATCGACCGTCCGCAGAGCTTCCGTTGGGGAACGAAGGCTCGCAGCTCAACCGGACGCCTGTCGAGGTCGCGCAAGGGCCCGTTCTGAGGGGGCGAGCCTGAATTAAGTTTCGTGCAAGCTTGGTCTCTCGCCAAGAACCGCAATAAGTGCCGGTATCGTATCTCGTCAAAAGCCGGCCCATCCGAAATGGAGAGGGCAAATGATACGGCATGCTTTAGGCGTGCTCGGCGTACTGGCGGCAGGTGTCCTGCTGGCCGTGTCCGCTGCGATGAATTGGCGTTTCGGGTTCAGTCTCGGGCGATCCGAGCTGGATGGGCAGATCTACGGTGCCGCGAGTGCGGCAGCCGACTGCTTCAAGGCGCTGGTTCCGTTCTTCTTCTTCGCCGCTGTGCGCAACAAGATGTGGTCCCAGGCGGCCGCATCGGCTGTCGTGTGGGTGGTCGTTACGGCCTACTCGCTGACGTCGGCGCTCGGTCATGCTGCATTGAACCGGCTCGATACGGCCGGGCAGCGGACCGTCACTGCGCAGTCCTACCAGGACCTGCGCGCAAACCTGAAGCACGCCCAGGACGAACTCGGCTGGATACCCCAGCATCGTCCGGCTCAGATGGTCCAGGCCGAAATCGACGGCATGAAGGGCCAGCGCCAGTGGGTGTGGACGACGGGTTGCACCGAGGTGAAGGGCAAGGAAGCTCGCGACTATTGCCAGAAGTATCATTCCTCCATGGCTGAACTCGCCGCTGCCAATCAGGCTGCGGTCGTGAAAGCCAAGATCGCCGAGATCGACGGCAAGCTTGGGCAGGCCACGGGCCATACCGTGATGTCCGAGGCCGATCCTCAGGCTGCTGTGCTGTCCAAGCTCATCAGCGCTCTCGGTCTGACGATGAAGGTCGAAGACGTCCAGACGGCGCTGACGGTTTTCGTAGCGCTTCTGCTCGAGGTCGGTTCCGGCTTCGGTATGTACGTCGCCTTCAGCCAGTGGCGTCTTTATGACCGCCACGCTCCTGCGGCGCCCACCATGGCGTCGGTCAGCACCGCTGCGGCAGCGGTGGCAGCCCCTCCGGCTGTGACTCATCAGAAGCCGCGTTCTGGAGCCAACGACAACGTTACCAAGGTGCTCGTTGCGCAGGCTCCGGCTGTCACGTCCACGACCACGACTACGGCAACACCTCGACTGGTCGCTCCCGAAACCGACGTGGAGCGCTTCTACAAGGAAAGGATCGAAACGCAGGATGGTTCCAGTCTCACGGCCACGTCGCTCTACGAAGACTATTGCGCCTGGTGTGAAGAACAGGAGAAGGAACCGCTCGCACTTCCGACCTTCGGTCGAGAGTTTGGTGACCTAGGCGTACAGAAGGCCCGCATCGCCGGTCGTATTCGCTACATCGGCATCGCACTGAAATCCGCAGCCGAGACCGAGGGGGATAAGAAGCCGCCGGTCTTCGCAACCAAGGTAGCCTGATCATTCGGGCTGTTGTGAAAAGGTCGCCGCAAGGCGGCCTTTTCTGCGTTTGGGGCGCAGTCCCGGCGCAGTCCCGGCGCAGTCCCGGCGCAGTCCCGGCGCAGTCCCGGCGCAGTCCCGGCGCAGTCCCGGCGCAGTCCCGGCGCAGTCCCGGCGCAGTCCCGGCGCAGTCCCGGCGCAGTCCCGGCGCA
>WBZS01000273.1_pt1 | contig 83108 bp, 86 predicted proteins | sample 5204201 | NCBI WGS metagenome assembly WBZS01 (sample SAMN12344357, study PRJNA552823) | activated sludge metagenome | biome: Activated sludge suspended growth; feature: Nitrification reactor; material: Wastewater; isolation source: activated sludge from nitrification reactor of wastewater...
TCTTGCCCGAGCGTCCATAGCGACGGCATGGTTTGGCACCTCGATGTCGGCTCGTCGCATCCTGGGGCTGGAGTCGGTCCCAAGGGTTGGGCTGTTCGCCCATTAAAGCGGCACGCGAGCTGGGTTCAGAACGTCGTGAGACAGTTCGGTCCCTATCCGCTGCGCGCGTAGGAGTCTTGAGAAGACCTGTCCTTAGTACGAGAGGACCGGGACGGACTGACCTCTGGTGTGCCAGTTGTTCTGCCAAGAGCACGGCTGGTTTGCTACGTCGGGAAGTGATAACCGCTGAAAGCATCTAAGCGGGAAGCATGCTTCAAGATGAGGGCTCCCACAGAGTTAATCTGGTAAGGCCCCCGGTAGACCACCGGGTTGATAGGTCGGATGTGGAAGTGCAGCAATGTACGGAGCTGACCGATACTAATAGGCCGAGGGCTTGTTTCACACTAACTAGATTTGTTGCGTCCACTGTGTAGTTCTGGAGGAACGGTAGGAAGGCTTTTCAGCCCCGCCGCTACAACTCCATAGAGTTTCGGTGATCATGGCGAAAGGGAAACGCCCGGCTCCATTCCGAACCCGGAAGCTAAGCCTTTCAGCGCCGATGGTACTGCATGGGGGACTATGTGGGAGACTAGGACATCGCCGGACATTCAACACCCCCGCGGGCAACTGCGGGGGTGTTTTACTTTCTGGCGGTACGGACGTCGGCGTGAAGGAGACAGACATGGATCAGGCCAGTTCGAAGGGTGCAGGTGCAGGCTCAGAGCGGCACCCGCGGCGGCCTTCCGACGGACGCGCGCGCCCTGTTGGGTCGGGCGGCGCCGGCAGCAGCAGAGGTGGTTCCGGCAAAGGCGGGCGCAGCGCCGGTAGCGGACGCAGCGCCGGTAGCGCACGCAGCGGCGACAGCAGCCCGTGGAAGAGCCGTGATAGTGAACGTGACGATCGTCGCCGTGGCGGTGCCGCGTCCAGCCGAGATGGACAGGGTAACAACCGAGGGCGCAGCAGCGACGCTCCCAGCCGAGACGGGGAGCGCAGCAACTGGAGCGGAGGTCGACCGCCAAGCGGGTCCGGAAGCGGCTCGTCAGGTGGGCGGAACAGCGGGGCTCGGAGCAGCAGCGGTGGCTGGGGCGGGTCTCGTGAGCAAGGCGCTGGATCCGGTCGCAGTGTTGCCGGCAGGGACGACAGGCCGCGCGACGGTGACCGAAGGTCGAGGGATGATGGCCGGCTGCGAAGCGCGGAAGAGCGTGACAAGCGAGGTGGCAGCCCCCGCAGCGGCGGTCCCGATCGCCCTTTCTCAGGCTGGGGTGACGGATCAGGGGCGGAAGGACGGCAGCGCGGATCATCACCCAGAACTGGACCTCGTACCACGGGGTTCGACCGGGGAGGCGCGCAGAAGTGGGGAGCCGACTCCAGGCGCGGCGAGGAGCGCAGCGCGGGCGGCGCTCCCCGGGGCGGGCTCGGAGCCGGTGGGTCGCGCGGGAACGACGATCGCTGGAGCGATCGTTCCGCGGGACGAGGCCGGGCACCCGCGGCGGGCACTGGGACGTCCAAGAGCGGCTGGAGAAGTTCTGGACCCAAGGCCGGTGGCACCCAGAGAAGTGGCAGCGGCAGCCGGTCGTTCGACCGCCGCGGAGTGGATTCCGCTGACCGTCGTCCAAGTTGGGGCCAGAACGGCGGCGGTGGCTTCCGGTCCGATCGTGGCGGTCCGGATACCCGTGGCCGTCGTCCAAGTTGGAGCCAGAACGGCGACGGTGGCTTCGGGTCCGATCGCGGTGGTCCGGATACCCGTGACCGTGGGACCAGCCCGAGCCGACCCAGCGGTGCACGCTCGTTCGACCGCCGCGGCGACAGTGGCGATCGTGCGACCGATCGGCGCCAATGGGGGTCCGGCGAGCGGTTCGACCAGCGAGAAGGCGGCCGCGGAGGGTCGCGCGCACCCGGAGCGGAACGCCCACGCGAGGGTCGCTCACCGCGCCCTGATCGCGACTCTCAGCAGCGCCCGCGTGAGTGGCGGGACGACAGGGGTGGCCCCAGGACGAGGGCGCCACGCACCGACTCTCGCGATGAAGCACGTGAGGTCACCATTCGACCCGGACTGCGCCCACGCGACGATGAGCCCGAACTTTCTGAGGAACTTGACCTGCGGCGACTGCCGCGCCCGATTCAGGCCGAGTTGCGCGGCCTGCCGGAGCACCTGGCCGAGATCGTGGGATCCCATCTGCTCGTGGCGGGCGAACTCTTCGATACGGACCCGGCGATGGCATACGCCCACGCCGAGGCGGCACGCAGACGCGCGTCTCGGCTGCCGATCGTCAGGCAGGTTGCCGGCGAAACCGCTTACGCGGCCGGGGAGTACGCCTCGGCGTTGAACGAGTTCCGCGCCCTGAAGCGAATGACTGGCACTTCCGACTTCCTGGCGCTCGCCGCCGATTGCGAACGCGGGCTTGGCCGTCCGCAAGCCGCACTGGCAATCGTCCGCGAAGGACTGGCCGAACGCCCGGAGCCGGAGTTGCGCGCCGAACTCAAGATCGTCGAAGCCGGTGCGCGGGCAGATCTCGGGCAACGGGCCGAAGCCATCAGGGTTCTGCAGGCCGAACTCGAGTCTCAGGTAGGCCCCGATCAGGTGCGGGCACGCCTTGCCTACGCCTACGCGGACCTGGTCGGAAAAGCCGGCGACGAACCGACGTCCCTGCACTGGTTCGAGCGGGCGAATCAACTGGACGAGGAGGGTGAGACTGACGCGTCGGACAGGGTGGACGAACTGCAGGGGATGCGGATCGAGATCAATCCCGATCTGCTGGACGATGAGGACGAAGACGAGCCAGCGGTAGGGGAGGACGAGTCCGCTCCGGAGGAGTCGGCCCCCCTGGAGGCGAGTGGCGAGTCCGTCCCGGACGATTCGGCCCCGGAGGAGTCGGCCCCCCAGGAGGCGAGTGTCGAGTCCGTCCCGGACGATTCGGCCCCGGACGATTCGGCCAAGCAGGAGGCGAGTGGCGAGTCGACCGACCAGGTTGCCGTGGCAGACGCCTCCGCGACCGAGTCAGAGACCGAAACCGGTGGCGGTGCCGATGCGGACGCGCCCGTGGCGCCCACGCCCGGCCGCTAAGGTCATGTCTTGGCGGACACCTGGAGGGCACCAATGGTTGAACTGATCGAGCCGTACGACACGGCGCTGTTCGATCTGGACGGGGTTGTGTACCTCGGGCCAGACCCTGTCCCGGGTGCGGCCGAGGGCATCGCGGGTTTGCACGCACGCGGCAAGAAGATCGGGTTCATCACCAACAACGCCGCACGCCTTCCGGACACCGTCGTGGAGCAGTTGGTGCGTCTCGGCATCCCCGCATCAGTGGAAGAGGTGCTCACCTCGGCCCAGGCGGGAGTCCACATGATGGCGAAGTATCTCGAACCGGGCTCCAAGGTGCTCGTTGTGGGTTCAGCCGCGTTGGTGCACGAAGTCGGATCCCTTGGCTTCCGCCCCGTCGCGCTGGCGGACGACGACCCCGTGGCCGTCATCCAGGGCTACGATCCCGACCTCGACTGGTCACTGGTGAACGAGGCCTGCGCAGCTATCCAGGCTGGCGCCCAGTGGTTCGCCACCAATCTCGACCCGACGCGTCCCACCGATCGGGGACTCGTGCCCGGCGCCGGGGCGCAGATCGACGCTATCCGGCCGTGCGTCCAGGTGTCGCCCATGGCAGCAGGCAAGCCCGAACGTCCGATGCTGGACGAAGCCGTCCGCCGCTGGAGCGTCCAGAGGGCGATCTTCGTCGGTGACCGCATCGACACCGACATCATCGGCGCGGTCAACGCCGAGATGGACTCCCTGCTCGTGTTCACCGGGGCGCACGGCAAGATCGACCTCGTGCAGGCGGGCATCGGCGAGCGTCCCACCTACATCGGCGCCGACATCGGCGCCTTGCTTCTCGAACCGAGATTGGCAACGGTGTCCGCGGGCGAAGCCAGGTGCGGTCGGGCAGTGGCCACGTTCACCGCCGACGAGATCCGGATCGAGGTGAACGGCACCGGCGTCGAGGCCCAACTGGACGCCTTGTGGGCTGTCGCCAACCTCGCATGGGAGCATCCCGCGCTCAGCGTCGCGCATGCCTTGGACGAACTCGACCTCATCCCGCCCGGCATCGGACAGTAAGGACCCCCAATGACCAACCAGCCCCGTTCACTGGCCAACGACATCGCGCTGGTCTCTGTGTTCGCCGCCATAATCGCTGCCTTCTCATTGATCCCCGCGATCGCGATCGGCGGCATCGGCGTGCCAATCACGTTGCAGACGCTGGGAGTCGTGCTGGCGGGGTTGGTGCTCGGACCGTGGCGTGGCGCCCTCGCAACCCTGCTGTACCTGGCGATCGGATTCGCAGGCCTGCCTGTGTTCGCGGGGTTCACGTCCGGGATCGCGGTGTTCTCAAAACCCTCCATCGGTTATCTCCTCAGCTTCCCGCTGGTGGCGCTCGTGGCGGGTGCGATCGCCGCCTGGGCGATCCGCCGCGGGTCTCGCCTCACCTACCTGTGGCTCGTGATCGCGGGGCTCGTCGCGACGGTCTTCGTCAACCATCCGCTGGGCATTTTCGGCATGAGCCGCATGGCCAACCTGTCGTTGCAGCAGGCCTTCCTGTTCGACCTGCCGTTCTGGCCGGGTGACGTGATCAAGGTCGTCGCCGCCGCCGCTGTCGCGGTTGCGGTGCACAAGGCGTTCCCTGCGCTCCTTGCCCGCCGGAGCCCAGCCACTTCATGAGGTGATCGACTTCACCTCGGTCTCGGTCACTGTCCGCACGCCGGGACGTCCCGACAAGGCCCTGCTCGCAGACATCACGGTCAGCCTGTCCGAGGCGCGCGTCGCGGTGGTCGGTGCCAACGGGTCCGGCAAGTCGACGCTGCTCCGGTTGATCAACGGGCTGATCCTGCCGTCCAGCGGCCAAGTCGCCGTCGACGGTCATGACGTTGCCCGCGAGGGACGCTTGGTGCGCTCGCAGGTCGGGTTCATCTTCACCGACCCGCTCGCGCAGTTGGTGATGTCCACCCCGGTGGACGATGTCGAGTTGAGCCTGCGGCGTCTCGTCCGCGACGGGTCGGAGCGGCGTCGCCGCGCGCGGCAGTTACTCGCGGACCGCGGGCTTGATCACGTCGCGGAGCAGAGCATCTACGATCTGTCGGGCGGTGAACGGCAGTTGGTCGCGCTGACGTCCGTGCTGGCCGTCGAACCGCGAATCCTCGTCGCGGACGAGCCCACCACCCTCCTCGATCTGCGCAACCGCAACCGACTGGTCGCCGAGTTGGCGACCCTGCCGCAGCAGGTCGTCTTCGCCACCCACGATCTGGACTTCGCCGCCACCGCCGACCGGGTGATCGTCATCACAGACGGTCGCATCTCCCACGACGGTTCCCCCGACATCGCGCTGGCCCAGTACCGCGAGGCGATGGCATGAGACGCGACATTCTCGGCTCTTACATCCCCGGTGCAACCGCTCTCCATCGGCTCGGCGCAGGCTGGAAGTACCTGCTGATCCTGCTGCTCACGCTGCCGCCTCTCATCGCGCTCAACGCTTGGGTCACGGCAGCATTTCTCGTTGTCACGGTCGGCTGCTTGCTCGCATGCGGCGCGGGCGTGGCTCCGCTGCGGTTCCCTTTGCCGATGTGGGGAATGGTCGCGGTGCTGGCCGTGTTCCAAGTCGTCGTCGGGAGACCGGACATGGCTTTCGTCATCGCGGGCAACGTGGTGATCGCCGTCTATGCCAGCCGCATCCTCACCACGACCACGCCAGGTCCGGTTCTCTTGGACGCCCTCGTCCGCGGGGCGCGGCCGCTTGCCGCGGTCGGTCTGGATCCGGAACGGTTTGCGCTGGCGGTGTCGCTGATGGTGCGGAGCATTCCCTATCTGGTGGGGTCGGTGACCGAGGTGAGGGACGCCATGCGCGCCCGCGGCCAGGGGCGCAACCTCTTTGCGATCGTGACCCCGGTGATCGTCCGCGCCGTGCACTACGCACACGCGACTGGGGAAGCGCTCACAGCCCGCGGCCTCGTGGAGGCGGCACAGGAGCCCGGTCCCGATAGCATCGCCCCATGACAACGTCCGCCCAGCAACCGCCTCACACCGGTGATCCCGCCGTGGACGCAGCGCTCGCTCGGGCTGTCACGGACGGCGACACCACCGAGCAGTTGGACGCACTCTCCCGGTTGTCTGACGAACTCCAGGCCCTGTTACGCCGGATAGAGAGCGGCCGGGACTGATGGACCCGGCTCAGCGGCTGGACGCTGCGCTCACCGCACGAGGGCTGGCCCGCTCGCGCTCCCAGGCGCAGACGTATCTGGCGGCGGGGTGGGTGCTCGTCAACGGTCAAGTGACGATGAAGCCTTCCTACCGGGTGGCGTCCTCCGACGATGTAAGTCTCACAGCGTCCGACAAGTATGTGTCGCGGGCGGCACACAAGTTGCGTGGCGCACTGACGGCCGCCGGCGTCCGCCCTCATGGGCGGGCGCTGGACGCGGGGGCGTCCACGGGCGGATTCACGCAGGTGCTGCTCGAGGAGGGTTGCGACCCCGTGTATGCGGTCGACGTCGGGCACGGGCAGTTGGCGCCCGAGATCGCCGCCGATCCGCGGGTGAGGGTACGAGAGCGGCTCAACGTTCGCGACCTGACCTTGGCAGACCTCGACCGCGAGCAGGTCGACTGGCTCGTGGGGGACCTTTCGTTCATTTCGCTCCAGTTGGTGCTCGAGCCGCTGCTGGCAGTACTGGCGCCCCAGGGAGACGCGTTTCTCCTCGTCAAACCTCAGTTCGAGGTGGGAAAACAGGCGCTGGGCGCGGGTGGAGTCGTGCGGTCAGCAGCGCAGCGTGCCGATGCGGTGGCGGCAGTGGGCGCACTGGCGACGAAGTTGGGACGACCGCCGCGGTGGCAGGGCGAGTCGGTTCTGCCCGGGCAGGACGGAAACGTCGAGTACTTCCTGCTGCTGTGAGTGCGATGCAGGCTTGTCAGGCATCTCGATTAGGCTTGCCGCGTGGATGACACCCGCCAGATCGCAGTCGCGTTGCACCCGGTGCGGCCACAAGCCCGGGAGTCGGCAATCGAGTTCATCTCGGGGCTGGCCGGCACGGGCATCACCTGTCTGCTGACCAAGGACAATGTCGACGAGCTGTGGGACAAGGTCCCGCCCGGCACGGTGGCCGTCCACGACGAGGGGGTCCATCCCGAGTTGATGGTGGTCTTCGGTGGCGACGGCACGATCCTGCGCGCGGCCGAATGGGCCGTGCCGAGAAGGGTGCCGATCCTCGGGGTCAACCTGGGGCATGTGGGATTCCTGGCCGAGCTTGAGGCGTCCCAGATCCCGGTGCTTTGTCACCACATCGTCGAGCGGTCGTATCGGGTTGAGGAGCGGCTGACGATCGACGTGACGGTGCGGCGGGAGCCCGAGGGAGAAATCGTCTGGTCGAGTTTCGCGATCAACGAGGTGTCGCTCGAGAAGGCCTCGCGGGAGCGAATGATCGACCTGATGGTCCACGTCGACGGGCGGCCGTTGTCCCGCTGGGGGGCCGACGGCCTGCTCGTGTCGACACCGTCCGGGTCGACCGCCTACGCGTTCAGCGCCATGGGTCCGATCGTCTGGCCCGACGTGTACGCGATTCTGTTGGTGCCCTTGTCGGCCCACGCTCTGTTCGCGCGGCCGATGGTGTTGAGTCCACGGTCGACGGTTCGCATCGAGTTGCTGAGCTCCCACGACCTAGCGGGGGTGGTGTGGTGCGACGGCCGCCGCACCTTCGACGTCCAGCCAGGCATGGAAGTTGAGGCCACGCAGGGGCGTTACCCGCTGCTGCTGGCCCGCACATCAGAGCAGCCGTTCACGACCAGGCTCGTGCGCAAGTTCGCCCTGCCTGTCGACGGTTGGCGCAGTGCCGGAGAGCAGCGTGCTCACTGAACTGCGCATCCGGCAGATCGGGGTCATCGACGACGCCGAACTGGAGTTCGGCCCCGGCTTCACCGCCATCACGGGAGAGACCGGGGCCGGCAAGACCATGATCGTCACGGGGCTTGCGCTGCTGTTGGGCGGCAAGTCCGATTCGCGGCTCATCCGCACCGGTGCCGACAAAGCCGTCATCGAAGGCCGGTTCGCAGTGACGCCCGAGATCGCCGCGGCGGCAGCCGAGGTAGGCGCCGACCTCGACGGTGACGAGTTGCTCGTCTCCCGCCACCTCACGGCCTCGCGCTCGAAGGTGTACTTGGGTGGTGTCGGCGTCCCGGTCTCCAGAGCCGGTGCCCTGCTTGCCGAGTGGGTGACGTTGCATGGGCAGTCCGAGCAATTGCGGCTCTCGACCAGCGACCGGCAGCGGCAAGTACTGGACCAACACGCCGGGGGCGAACTGGCCGCCGTCCTCGCCTCCTACAGGGCCGCGTACGGTGAACGAGCCCGGCTCGCGGCCGAACTCGCAGCGCTGCGGAGCGACGACCGCGAGCGGGCCCGCGAACTCGACCTGCTGCGGTTCGGTCTGGGGGAGATCGAGCGGCTCGCGCCGCAACCCGGTGAGGACGCCCTGCTGGCGGCCGAGGCGCAGCGGTTGCGCGCGGCAGACGACTTGCGTCTCGCCGCCCGGCAGGCAGTGACCGCTCTCGCAGGCGACGAGGACGACTACGACACGCAGAACGCCACCGGCCTGCTGGCCAGCGCTTCGAAGGTGCTCGGGCAGGCTGCCACCGCAGATCCCACGCTGGGCCCCCTCGCCAGCCGTGTGAGTTCCCTCGGGTACGAACTGGCGGACGTCGCCGGGGCACTGGCGTCCTACCTGGCAGATTTGCACGCCGACCCGAACCGGCTCGAGTGGATTGCCGGCAGGCAGGCCGACCTGCAGACGCTGACCAGGAAGTACGGGGCAGATTGCACAGAGGTGCTTGCCTGGGCGGAACACGCGGCCGGTCGCGTCGAGTCCCTGGAGAACAGCGAGCAACGCATCCCCGAGATCGCGGCCGCTGTCCAGGCCTTGGAGGCCGGCCTGAAATCGCTGGCCGCCGACCTCACCCTCCGGCGCACTGCGGCGGCTGCGAGTCTTGCCACCGCCGCCACCGCCGAACTGGCCGCGCTGGCCATGCCCCACGCTGTGCTCGACATCGCGATCAGGCCGCTGCCGAAGTTCGGCCCCGACGGCGCTGACGATGTCGCCTTCTTGTTCGCCGCCAATCCCGGCATGACGCCCGGACCTTTGGGTCGAGTAGCGTCCGGCGGTGAACTGGCGCGAGTTCGACTCGCGATCGAGGTCGTCCTCGCCGGTGACACCCCTGGCCAGGTCTTCATCTTTGACGAGGTGGACGCCGGCATCGGCGGGGCTGTTGCGCTCGAAGTCGGACGCCGGTTGCGGCGACTGGCACGGCACTCGCAGGTGATCGTCGTCACTCACTTGGCGCAGGTGGCCGCCTTCGCCGACAGGCAGTTCGTGGTCGCCAAATCAGCCGAGGGCCAGGTCACGACCAGCGGCATCGGCCTGGTCGCAGGGGCGGCGCGGGAGGCCGAACTCGCTCGCATGATGGGTGGTGAAGCCACGGCGAGCGCCCGGGAAAGGGCCGCTGAACTCCTGAGACTTCCCGGCTGAGGCTTTCTTTCGCGCAAATGGCGACCTATGGTCGGGACACCTCAACCGAAGGAGTGACCATGAGTCTCAAGGACAAGGCGCAGCAGGCCGTCGGCAAGGTCAAAGAGGGCATCGGCGAGGTGACTGGCAACAACGAGTTACGCCGCGAGGGTCAGGCCGACCAGGTGAAGGGCAAAGTGGGCGAGGTCGCTCACGACATCGACACCGCCGTCACCGACGCACTGGGCGACGCGAAGGACGCCGTGACCGGCGACAAGAACGAGCGTTAGCCAAGCGCTCAGTGGCCTCCTCGGCGCGGATGGGCTAACTTCGATAAGTCCGGCGCGGCGGGGAGGTTCTATGTCCTGGGCACTGCATACGGCGTGGTGGCACATCTACCCGCTCGGGTTCTGTGGTGCTCCGATCCGGGAGCCCGACACCGCGCCCGGCTCGCATCGCCTTCGGCGGTTGTTGGCCTATCTCGACTACGCGAGCGACCTCGGGGCGGGCGGTCTGCTGCTGGGCCCAATCTTCGCGTCGAGCACGCACGGTTACGACACCGAGGACCTGTTTCGCATCGATCCGCGGCTCGGCACGGAGGAAGACTTCGCCGAACTCGTCAGCGAGTGCAAGCGGCGCGGCCTGCGCCTTGTGCTCGACGGTGTGTTCAACCACGTCGGGAGGAGCCACCCGCTGGTCGAGCAAGCGCTGACCGAAGGGCCGGATGGCCCCGTGGCCTCGATGTTCGACATCGACTGGAGCGACCCCGAGCACCCGTCACCGGCTGTGTTCGAAGGCCATCCGGGGCTCGTCGAGTTCAACCACAGTTCGGACGCGACCGCCGACCATGTGCGCGCTGCAATGCAGTACTGGCTTGAGCGCGGCGCCGACGGTTGGAGGCTGGATGCGGCGTATGCCGTCGATCTCGCCTTCTGGCAACGAGTGCTGCCGCCGGTGCGCGAGCGGTTCAGCGATGCATGGTTCCTCGGAGAGGTGATTCACGGGGATTACCCGAACATCATCGAACTCAGCGGGCTCGACACCGTCACGCAGTACCGGCTGTGGAAGGCTGTCTGGAGTTCGCTGAAGGACGAGAACTTCTACGAACTCGACTGGACCCTGCAGGGGCACACCGATTTCCTCGACTACTTCCAGCCGCAGACGTTCGTCGGCAATCATGACGTCACGCGGATCGCGACGCAGACCGGGCCGGAAAAGGCGATCCTGGCGGCCGTCGTCCTGTTCACCGTGGGCGGCATTCCCAGCGTGTACTACGGGGATGAGCGGGGATACCTTGGCGCCAAGGAGGAACGGTTCGGAGGTGACGACGCGATCCGGCCGGAGTATCCCGAGTCGCCGGCCGACCTTGATCCCGCCGGAGATGGCTTCTTCGACATCCACCGCCAACTGTTCGCGCTCCGCAAGCGGCACCCGTGGCTCGCTCACGCGCGCACCGAGGCCCTTGAGATCACAAACGAGCGGTACGTGTACCGGACGTTCGCGATCGACGGCGAGTTGACCGTCGAACTCGACATCACGTCGTCCCCCCGGGCCATCGTTCGAGGTAAGGACGTCGAGTTCAGCTACGAAGCCGGTGCGGCGGTGGTCGGCCGGTCCATTTGAGCGGACTCTGCTTCACACACCCCCGAAATCGGGCCTCAGTGAAAGCCCACGCCGCTGAAATGCACTCGAGTCAGCGACTAGACGCTGTCACGGACGCTGCCCACGCCGCCGGGCTCGGCGACCACGCGGCCACTTGAGCAGTTGCGGCGGATCTGGACGGGTGAACGCCCACTGCGGGTCGGTGAGCATGCGGGCGGTGGCCAGGCCGGCCGCGGCCCCGATCACCACGAGCACTGCCGAGATCCCGTATTGCATGGCGTCGATCAGTTTGTTCTGGTTGAACGCGACGAGGGAGAGGTACGCGGTGACGCCCGGCACCATCATCAGCACGGCCGGGACGCTGAGGATGATGCGGGGGAGGCCGAAGCCTTCGCCCACGATCCAGACGAGCAGTCCGATCACGAGCGTGGCGGCGGCCACCGCGACGTGGGCGGGCACCCCGTTCTCGACCAGGAAGAACCGCAGCAGGTTGGGTGGCGCGGCGATCAACCCCGCGGCCAGGCACACCCGCCACGGTGAGTTGAACACCACAGCGAAGCCGGTCACGCCGATGAAAGTCGAGAGCAACTGGATGAGCACGGCTATGCCCGGGTCGAAGACGGGTGCGGGCAGCACCTGCGAGGACCCGCCAGTCGCGGCCAGCACGCCCCAGGCGACCATGCCCGCCGTGAGCATCACCAGGCCCGCGTAAAGCAGCCTCGCCCAGCCCGCCTCCAGATCCAGCCGCGCCAGGTCCAGGGCGGCGGTGAGCAACGGGAAACCCGGCACCAGGAAGATAAATGCCGCCACATACCCCAACGACTGGGCTTGACCGGCGATTCCGAACTGGCCGAGCAAGGCCATCGTCCCCACGTAAGTCAGTCCGGCTACCAGTGCGGCGACCGCCACCACCGCCAGCACATTGATGCGGTGCGCCGACAACCACAGCCGCACTCCCTGCCCGAGCAGCGCCGCGAGCAGCGCCGCCGCCGCCTCGACTACGCCCGCCTGGCTGAGAAGTGCGAACGCCGCGCAGCCGATGGCCGCCGCGACCGCCAGCACCCACTTGGGGTACAGCAGGCCGCGGCGCTCGACGGCGTCCAACTGCGCATCGACACGGCGGACCTGCATCCCCGGGCGGAGGCGTCCCGCCACGTGCTGCAGAGCCGCCACGCGGTCCGCGTTCACCCCACCAGGGTTTTCGACCTCTGCCACCTGGGTCCGGAAGATCCCTCTTCGACTGACCGTGAGCGTGATGTCGGTGAGGGTGATCTGCGCCTGCAGCGTGTCGATGTCCAGCGCCCCCGCAACCTGTCTCATCGTCTCCTTCACGCGGCGGGAGCCCGTGCCCGCGCCCAGCATGAGGATTCCCGCGCGGAGGATCGTGTCCGAGCGGCTTATGAGGTGCCGGGGTTCCAGAGAGTCCTCGTCGAAGTGGAACGAGTGTTCACCCGTGTCTTTCTGCACGGGTTTCAGTGTCCCACCCATCGGCGGGAGTCGCTTCGTGTCCGGTGGCGAGCCGCCCCGCTCGGTTCGTATAGGCTGAAACCCCGTGGGGACCGACAAGCAGACCAAGCACGTATTCGTCACCGGTGGGGTCGCGTCCTCACTCGGTAAGGGCCTGACGGCATCAAGCCTCGGCAGTCTGCTCGTGGCCCGCGGGTTACGCGTGGCGATGCAGAAACTAGACCCGTACCTCAACGTCGACCCGGGCACGATGAACCCGTTCCAGCACGGCGAAGTCTTCGTCACCGAGGACGGGGCCGAGACCGATCTGGACATCGGCCACTACGAGCGGTTCCTGAACGTCGACCTGTCGGCCGACGCGAACGTCACGACCGGGCAGGTCTACTCGTCGGTGATCGCCAAGGAACGCCGCGGTGACTACCTGGGTGACACCGTTCAGGTCATTCCGCACATCACCAACGAGATCAAGGAACGAATGCTGGCGCAGGCCGGCCCGAACGTCGACATCGTCATCCACGAGATCGGCGGCACCGTCGGCGACATCGAATCGCTGCCGTTCCTCGAAGCCGCGCGGCAAGTCCGCCGGGACATCGGCCGCGACAACGTTCTGTTCCTGCATGTCTCTCTTGTTCCCTACATCGGCCCCAGCGGTGAACTGAAGACGAAACCCACCCAGCATTCGGTCGCGGCGTTACGCGAGGTCGGCATCCAGCCGGACGCCATCGTGTGCCGCTCGAACCGTGAAATCCCCGAGAATGTGAAACGCAAGATCGCGATGGCCTGCGACGTCGACGAGGACGGAGTGGTTGCATGCCCCGACGCGCCGTCCATCTACGACATTCCGCGCGTGCTGCACGACGAGGGCCTGGACGCGTTCGTCGTCCGGCGACTCGGCGTCCACTTCCGCGATGTGAACTGGCGCGCCTGGGACGACCTGCTGCGCCGCGTCCACCAGCCGAAGGAAGACGTTGTCATCGCGCTGGTCGGCAAGTACATCGACCTGCCCGACGCGTACCTGTCGGTCTCCGAGGCGCTGCGCGCCGCCGCCTTCGCCCACTGGGCTCGGGTCGAGATCCGGTGGGTGCCGAGCGACGACTGTGAAACGGCGGCCGGGGCGGCCAAGGCACTGGGCGACGTGGACGGCGTTGTGGTTCCTGGCGGGTTCGGGATCCGCGGTGTGGAGGGGAAGATCGGCGCCATCAAGTACGCACGTGAGAACCAACTCCCGATTCTGGGCCTGTGCCTCGGCTTGCAGTGCATGGTGATCGAGGTGGTCCGCAACCTGGCGGGGCTGCCCGATGCTGCCTCCAGCGAGTTCGAACCCGACACGGCGAACCCCGTCATCGCCACGATGTCCGAGCAGGTCGAGATCGTCGAAGGCGGTGGCGACCTGGGCGGGTCGATGCGCCTGGGCGCCTACCCGGCCAAGCTGGTGCCCGGCACCCTGGTCGCCCAGTTGTACGGGCAGACCGAAGTCAGCGAGCGTCACCGGCACCGCTACGAGGTGAACAACGCCTATCGCGAGAAACTGGCCGACGTTGGGCTGATCGTCGCCGGCGAGTCGCCCGACAACACGCTCGTCGAGTTCGTCGAACTCGACCGTGCGCAGCACCCCTTCTTCGTCGCCACCCAGGCTCACCCCGAGATGAAGTCGCGTCCGACGAATGCGCACCCGCTGTTCAAGGGACTCATCGGGGCGGCTTTGCGCCGCAAGCAGTCCGGACGCCTGCCGGAGGGGGAGCAGTGACCGACCACGAACAGTTGACCGGCACCGATGTCGAAGACCTGCATGACCCGTGGCCGATTCTTGAGCACAACCTGCTGAGCAGCGGCCGCGTGTGCGACTTCGTCCGGAACCGAGTGCGCACTCCGGACGGTGGCGAGATGACCAGGGAGTACATGGTCCACCCGTGTGCGGTCGCCGTCATGGCGCTGGACGAAGAGGGCCGAGTTGCGGTTGTCCGGCAGTACCGACATCCGGTCGGCTTCCGGCTCATCGAGCCGCCGGCGGGCCTGTTGGACCACCCCGGTGAGGACTATTTCGAGGCAGCCAAACGGGAACTTGCCGAAGAGGCCATGTTGGCGGCGTCCGACTGGCGGCTGCTCGTCGACCTGTTCACCACCCCCGGCGGCTGCGAGGAGTCGATCCGGATCTACCTCGCGACCGGACTCGTTGCCGTCGATCGGCCGCACGGGTTCGTGCTGGAGGGTGAAGAGATGCACATGGACATTCACTGGGTGCACGTGGATGAACTCGTGGACGCGGCGTTCGCGGGTCGAGTGCAGAGTCCGTCCATGCTCACAGGGGCCTTGTCTTTGAAGTTGGCGCTGGAGCGCGGACTGGACACGCTGCGGGCGGCCGACAGTCCCTGGCCCGCTAGGGAGGCGTGGCAGGCTCGGCGGCTGGAACGGCCCGGGAGGTAGCCATACCCTCCGTCGCTGACGTCGTGGCCGTCTACCTCGACCACCTGGCTGTGGAGCGCGGGCTGGCCCGCAACACCCTGCTCGCGTACGGCCGGGACCTGCGGACCTACACGGACTTTCTCGGCGCGCGCGACGTCACCGAGGTCGCCCGCGTGACAAATGGTGACGTGATGGCCTTCGCGAGCCACCTTTCGGGGGTCGAACCACCGTTGGCGGTCTCATCTGTCACACGCACCCTCGTCGCGGTGCGCAGCATGCACAGGTTCGCGGCCGGTGAGGGCATGACGCCGACCGACCCCGCAGCCGCTCTCCGGCTGCCCAACCAGGGAAAACACCTGCCGAAGGCGCTCAGCATCGCCGACGTGCAACGGTTGCTCGACAGCGTCGACACGGCTACGCCCGAAGGTGTCCGGGACGCCGCTCTGCTCGAACTTCTGTACGGCACAGGCGCCCGCATCTCGGAGGTTCTCGACCTCGACGTGGACGACTTCACCCGCGTGTTGCACTCCGACGAGACGTCCGGGCTCAGATTGCTCGGTAAGGGCGGCAAACAGCGGATCGTCCCCGTCGGCAGCTTCGCCCGGCAGGCGGTCGCCCGCTGGTTGGACGCAGGCCGGCCCGCGTTCGCGAAGGTCGCCAAGAGCCCTCCGCCGGCACTCTTCCTCAACTCTCGCGGAGGACGCCTGTCGCGGCAGTCCGCGTGGGCGGTGCTGCGGGGGCGCGCCCGGGCGGCCGGACTGGGGGTGGAGGTGTCCCCTCACATGTTGCGGCATTCGTACGCGACGCACCTGCTGGACGGAGGAGCAGACGTCCGTGTGGTTCAGGAACTGCTGGGGCACGCGTCCGTGACGACGACGCAGCTGTACACCCTTGTCACAGTGGATCATCTGCGGGAGGTCTACATCACGTCTCATCCCCGCGCGTACTAGGCTGCCGCCAACCGAGGAGTACCAAGTGAACAGCGATTCCACGCAGTCAGGGCTGTTCGAGCCCGGGGCGCCGCCGACGTCGGAACCCGACCTGGGCCCGACGGGACGGCCCCTGCCCGAACTGCCTGACCCGGGGCCGCCGCCCGCCCACACGAACGCACTGATCATCGCCCTCACCAACCAGAAGGGCGGTGTCGGCAAGACCACGACGACGATCAACCTGGGCGCCGCACTCGTCGAGACCGGGCGCAAGGTGCTGCTCGTGGATTTCGATCCGCAGGGCTCGCTGTCGGTAGGACTGGGGATCAACCCGCACACCCTGGACATCAGCGTCTACAACCTGCTGCTCTCACGCGAACACACCATCGATGAGGTCATCACGCCTTCGGTGGTGCATGGCCTGGACATCCTGCCGGCGAACATCGACCTGTCGGCGGCCGAGATGCAACTGGTCAGCGAGGTTGCTCGCGAGCACACACTGAAACGGGTCTTGGACAGGGTCCGCAACCGTTATGACGTCATCCTCATCGACTGCGCCCCGTCCCTCGGCCTGCTGACGGTCAACGCCCTGACCGCCGCCGACAAGGTGCTCATCCCGCTCGAGTGCGAGTTCTTCGCGCTGCGCGGGGTCGCGCTGCTGACCGACACCATCGCCAAGGTCACCGACCGCATCAACCCCGACCTCGAACTTCTCGGCATCGTCGGCACCAAGTTCGACTCCCGGACCCTCCACAGTCGCGAGGTGTTGGAGCGGGTGGTGCAGGCGTTCGGCGACAGGGTGTTCCACACCGTCGTCCGGCGAACGATCCGGTTCCCCGAGACCACCGTCGCCGGCGAGCCGATCACGACCTACTCGCCCAACTCTCCTGGCTCGGTGGCTTTCCGCAACCTCGCGAAGGAGGTGCTGTGGCGGTGCCCAGGCGCGTGAGGCTTCCCGGGGCGACGGAACTGTTCCGCCCCACCACCCAGCCGGAAAAACCGCAAGGTGCCGTGCCGGCCGAGTCGGGCCGCATCCGGCACGACCAGAAGATCACCGTCTACCTCAGCAACGACGAACTGCTGGCGCTGGAGACCGCCCGGCTGCGATTACGCGCCGAGTTCGGTGTCACGGCCGACCGCGGCCGGCTCGTCCGGCGCGCCATCGCCTTGGCGCTTGCCGGTCTGGAGTCCGACGGGGAGGCTTCCGAACTGGTGCAGCGGCTGCGGCAATGAGTGTCGAACCTGCCACGACAGCTGGTTTCCACGTCACCCTCACCAACTTCGAGGGGCCGTTCGACCTGCTGCTGCAACTGATCGGCCGTCACAAACTGGATGTGACCGAGATCGCCCTGTCACGTGTCACCGACGAGTTCATCGCGCATCTGCGACACATGCAGACCGCGGGCGGTGACGCCTGGGACCTCGATGAGGCCAGCCAGTTCGTGGTTGTCGCAGCCACCTTGCTCGATTTGAAGGCGGCGCGGTTGCTGCCCGCCGGCGAGGTCGAGGATGTCGAGGACATCGCCGCGCTGGAGGCTCGCGACCTACTGTTCGCGCGGCTGCTGCAGTACCGGGCGTTCAAGATCGTCGCGGGCAACCTCGCCGACAGGTTCGAGCTCGAGGGACGCCGTCACGCCCGCCCGGGCGGGTTGGAGGACGCATACGCTCGCCTGCTGCCCGAGTTGCGGTTCGCGCACACACCGCTGGAGTTGGCCGCGCTGGCTCTCCGGGCCCTCACTCCCGTGGAGCCGACGCATGTCGCTCAGCAGCACATGCACGCGTCCCGAGTCAGCGTCCGGGAACAGGCCGAGCTCCTTGTCGGACGCCTGTCCGGGACTCCCGTCCAATCGTTTCGGGCGCTCGTCGCGGACGCCTCCTCCACGCTCGTGGTGGTGGCCAGATTCTTGGCGATACTGGAGTTGTACCGCGACAGCGCCGTCGTGTTCGAGCAGTTGGAACCCCTCGGCGAACTCACCGTCCGCTGGACCGGTGGCGTCCTCGCCCCCGAGGTCACCGACGACTACGACACCGGAGGAAGCGCAGATGACCAGTCGGCCTGAAGATCTACCCACCATGCCCGGTGCGCCTGAGGAACTGCCTGTGGTGCCCGATCCCTCGGTGCTGGCCGCGCCGCTGGAGGCGATCCTGCTGCTGGCGACCGAGCCGCTACCCGTTGGGGACCTGGCCCGGGCACTCGACGTGCCGGTGGCTCCGGTCGAAGCCGCGCTGGCCGAGTTACAGCGGTTCTACACCGAGACCGGCCGCGGCTTCGAGTTGCGCCAGGTCGGCGGTGGCTGGCGCTACTTCACCCGGCCGGAACACGCCGCGGTCATTTCGGCGTGGGTCCTCGACGGGCAGCACTCCAGGCTGTCACAGGCGGCGCTTGAGACGCTGGCCGTGATCGCGTACCTGCAGCCGATCCCGCGATCGCGGGTGAGCGCGATCAGGGGCGTCAACGTGGACGGGGTGGTGCGGACTCTCGTGCTGAGAGACCTGATCACCGAGGTCGACCGAGACCCGGTGTCGGGGGCCGCGTTGTTCGCGACGACGGCGGGGTTCCTGGAGCGCCTCGGCATCAACTCCCTGGACGAACTCCCGCCGATTGCGCCGCACCTGCCGGACGCGTCGGCCCTCGAAGTCGAACTGAGCCATCTTGCGCAGCCAGTGCTGGTGGATCCGGGCGAAACCGAATCCACCGCTTGAGCCCCCGGCTTGGGGGGCTGGGTCAGGTGGCGAACGAGCGCCCCTCCCGGAAAGCGGCCAGCGCCTCCTCGAACGACCTGAGGATGTACGGCGGCATGTCCATGCCGTTGTCCTGTGCCCAGAGCAGGCGCTCCTCGACGCGGCCGATGTCACGGGCGATGCGACTCAGATCCTCGTCGAAGCCGAGCGCGATGGCGACGCCCCCGAACTCGGCCTCGCGCCGACGGTCGCCGTAGATGCCGACGGGCTCGAAGGACAGCCGCCGCAGCACCCGAATGAGGAACAACTGCCATGGCTTCAGCTCGCTCTGCTGGATCATCAGGCTGGCGGACATGTGGTAAAAGGCGAAGTGGCCGGGCTCTTGCCGTTTGATCTGCCCGACGACGGTGCGGGCGATCGCTTGTTCGCCCATCTCCAATAGGCCCTTCTCGAAGCTGTTGTAAGCCAGCACCGCCTGGCGCTCGGTAGCGGCGCCGGTGAGGTAGTACAGCATGCGGACGATGTCGCCGACCGCGGGCAGATGGGCGAGCATGCCGATGATCTTCACGGCCGTGGCCACCTTGTTGTCAGGCTCGGCGGGGGGACGCCCGATGTCGGCCTGCAACTTGTCCAGGATCACGCCGTGGCGGATCTCCTGATCAGCCCACACGTCTGCGTAGAACATGCGGTCGGCCTCGCTGACGTCAGGCAACAACACCAGAAGTTCTAGGACGTTGCGCTCCACCTCGAGTTCGACGCGGGCGAGGAAGTCCAGCACGCGGCCGTATCGCCGAGACACGCCCAGCGGGTCGCGGACCGTGAAATCGACGCTTCCGAGGGGAATCGGGGGGTGTTCCTCCCCGAGACGTTGGACGTGTTCGAGAATGGCAAGGTCTGACAGGTCGCTGCGCATCTCCGGTCCTCTCGGAAAGCGGGGACAGAACGTTCGTTCGGATGGCCATAATGCCATAGGACCCAAACCGCGACCGGCTGCAAGACGGCTAGGCTTCCAGTCAAAGAAGGGAGTCGCATGGAGCTGCGGTCGGAGGACATGGACGGCGTGCTCAAGCGCCTCAAGCGAGCCCAAGGTCAGATCGGCGGGATCATCCGGATGATCGAGGAGGGTCGCGATTGCAGGGACATTGTCACCCAGTTGGCGGCCGTCTCCAAGGCCCTCGACCGGGCGGGCTTCGCCGTGATCGCCGTCGGATTGCGGCAATGCATCACCGATCCAGAGGGCAATGAGATGGACGTCAAGTCCATGGAGAAGCTCTTCCTGTCGCTGGCGTAGGTGCCGGTCTGGTTTGGCCTATACCCTATGGGGTATATGATCGACCAGTAGCCGAACGAGAGGGCAGTGGAATGTGTCGTGCAGTGAAGTGCCGCGTCTGCGGTAAGACGTCCTGGGCAGGGTGCGGACAGCACGTGGACCAGGTGCTCGCGGGCGTCCCGAAGGCGGACAGGTGCCCCGGCCACGCCGAGGCCGAGAAGTCGGCATCTTCCGGCGGCTTCCTGCAGCGGCTGTTCGGGCGCTGAACCTAACCCGCCGCCGCTCCGGGTCCCGGTCTCCCGGCGGTGGCGGGCGTGCCCCGGTCGGCCTGAGATGATGTCCGGCATGGACGAATCTCAAGACGGCGTGCGCCTGCAAAAGGTCCTTGCCGAGGCTGGAATCGCCTCGCGCCGGGCCAGCGAGTTGCTCATCTCACAGGGGCGCGTCGAGGTCAACGGCGAGATCGTCACCGCGCAAGGACGCCGGGTCGACCCGATGCGCGACGTGGTGCGCGTCGACGGGTCGCGCGTGCCGCCGCCGCAATCGCACACCTACCTCGTCCTCAACAAGCCGCGCGGCGTTGTGTCGACGATGTCCGACCCGCAGGGGCGGCCCAGCTTGAGCGATCTGCTGGGCTCGAGGCGGGAGCGGCTGTATCACGTCGGCCGGTTGGACACCGACACGGAGGGCCTGCTGTTCCTTACCAACGACGGCGAGTTCGCTCACCGGATGGCCCACCCGTCCTTCGAGGTGCAGAAGACCTACGTCGCCGAAGTCGAAGGGCTGGTGGCTGACCCCACCATGCGGAAACTGGCGCGGGGAATCCTGCTGGAGGACGGTCCCGTCCGGCCCGACAAGGTCAAGATCATGGAGCGGACCTCCAAGCGCAGCCTCATCGAAGTCCACTTGCACGAGGGCCGCAACCGCATCGTCCGGCGGATGTTCGAGGCGGTCGGGCACCCCGTCGTCCGGTTGTCCCGCACGGCGGTCGGGCCGGTTCGGCTGGGCCCTGTAGCCGCGGGCAAGACGCGACCGCTCACCCGCGACGAACTGGGCCAACTGCTCGACCTCGTAGGCATGTAGCGGATCGGGCGCAAGGGGGGTGTCCGCGTCGGGTACCCTCGAACGCGTGTCCAAAGCTCGTCTGTTGATCGCGTCCACGCTGGTGGCGTTCGGTGTCGCCGCATCTGCCTGCTCAAGCCCGGCTGCCAGCCCGACGGGCACGCCGTCTCAGCAAACCACCACCGCGTCCCCGACCGCGACGCCGACGCAGGCGATCCCGGTTTCCAAGGACTTGAGCGGGATCACCGTGACCGGCGACAAGGGGAAGGCGCCGAAGGTCACCTTCAAGACTCCCTTCGGGTTGGCCGAGACGGCGGTGAAGGTCCTGATTCCCGGCAGTACCGGGCGCAAGGTGCCCGTGGGCGGCGTGGTCAAGGTGAGCTACCACGGGGTCAACGGGCGCGACGGCAAGGTGTTCGACGAGTCGTTCAGCGGCGGCGAGCCCATTGAGTTCTCAACCGCGCAAGTCATCGCGGGCTTAAAGAAGGGTCTCGAAGGTCAGGAGGTCGGCAGCCGCGTGCTGATCGGGGTCCCCGGGAAGGATGGGTACGACGCCTCCGGAGGCAGCCAGGACGGCTCCATCAAGGTGGGTGACACGATCCTGTTCGTGGTCGACATCGTGGACGCCTCGCGTGAATCCGCGAGTGGGCAGGCGGTGCAGCCCAAGCCCGGGCTACCGACGGTGACGATCGAGGGTGGCAAGCCGAAGATCACGCCGCCGACCGGCACCCCGCCGACGAACCTGCAGGTGCAGACGCTGATCAAGGGCGACGGTGCCGCGGTCGCAGCCACTGACGCGATCATGGTCAAGTATGTCGGGATGTCGTGGAAGACAGGCAAGGTATTCGAAGAGGACTTCGACAAGGGCGAGACCGGCGCGCTGTCCAGCCTGATCAAGGGATGGCAGCAGGGGCTTCTCGGACAGACCGTGGGCTCGCGCGTCATGCTCGTGATCCCGCCCGCTCTCGCCTACCCCGACGGGCGCCGCGAACCGAGCCTGCAGCCCGGTGACACCCTGATCTACGTCATCGACATCCTCTACGCCAGCAAGTCCGCGCAGTAACCCGGTTCTCACTGCTTTGTGTCCGTGTCCCAGGCCGAAGTGTTGTCCGTCCTGTAGATGACGACGTTGCCGTCGTCCTGCACCAAGAGGCGACTGCCGGGGTTGCCGGCGGTGTCGGACGACCAGTGTGAGTCGAAGCGCAGGCCGTACATGACGAGATTTCCATCGGCTTGCAGGACGACGACGCCCAAGGGCTTTCCCCTCGTCCCGGACTCCCACAGCGATTGCGAATCCGCGTTGCGGTAGAGCACCAGATTTCCGTCGGTTTGGTACACGAAGGTGTACTTGCCGTTCGCCGAGGTAAGGCTCTTGCCCGGTTGCAGCAATTCGCCGGGTTCCATGGAGTCACCCTGCGCCAAAGGGCCGGGCAAGCTCAGGGCTGTCCCCGTGAAAGCTGTGAAGATGCGCGTCCAGGTGAGCGGAGACACCCACTTCGTCGGGCCGCCGTACGACATGAAGTCGTGCGTGGAGTCCTCACTAGTGCCGGGCACGTAGACGGTGTCGTTGAACACGTCGAATCCGTAGGCGCCGATAGTGCCGTGGGGCCAAGGCCAAGTCTTGTCGCACCACTCGACGGGGTCGCACTCGGCACCGTGGCCGGGGGGTGGCCCTGCGTGGTTGAGTCCGATCGCATGGCCGACCTCTTCCGCAAGGGCGCCGACGTGGTCGGGGTTGGCGTTGCCGTAGGCGAAGCCGCCGCCGCCCAAGCCGCCACAGGGGAAGCCGTCATCCACCAGCGCGTAGACGGCCAGCCTGGACTCCCTGATCTTGGGGAAAGCTTGCGAGATGTCGCGATGGAGTGCGCTGCAGCGGTCGCCCAGTTCCTGGGTCTCATCGTCGGTCCACCGCCAAGTGGCGTCCCAGGGCCAGGAATCGCTCGGGTCCGTGGGCAGAGTTCGCTGGTCGATGGGGTAGCGGCCCTTCAGAAAATCGACCTGTGACAAGATGGCGGCTTCGGAGGGCTTGAACGTCTGGTTCCCGACCTGGCGCTCCACTTGGACCAGGTAGACCAGTGACGAGAAGGCGGGAACCGCGTGGAAGGGCACCTTGGCCACTCGGAGGCGGTTGGCGCCGTCGCCGCAGCCTGTGCACTCCGGTTGGTCGGTGGGCGCAAGCACCTCCGCTTCGAGGTAGACCGACCCCGCCGCCGTCCATGCTGTGGGCAGGCCGATGTTCCACGACGCGTTCGCGTAGTTGCGCTTGCCATCAAGAGAATCGTCGACTCGAACCGTGACTTCGTCCTCGTGTTGCTGGGACGGTGCTCCCGGGCAGGGGACGCTGTAGCCGGGGTCGGTGAAGCAACGAAGCACGGCCCGCGCACCGTCGACCGACGCGACACCGGCGACGCCCGCGTAGACACGCGCGACGGTGCTCCGGTTGGCGACCAGCGGCATCGCCGTGGGCGAGTCCGGATAGGGGTAGGTCGGCGGGTCAGCGGCCATGGGCGAGTCGTTGACGGGCACCCAGGTCTGGGTTGCTTGTGTGATCTCAACCGCCTGCACCCAGAGGTTGAGTTTCGATCCCGAATCGCCAGGTGGGACAGAGCAGCCCACGGTCCCGAGAGACATCAGGATCAGCAGAAGACCCGCGAGGCGGGTACGAGCGTTCATGACAACTCCTTCCGCGGGCCGGGCAACCCAGCAATGAGGCGAGTTGTCACAGCCGTCTTCGCATGCCATAATCCTCCGCCCGATTCGTCCCGAGAGCACCTACCGCATCCCGGTGCGAGCTAAGAATTGGTGAAGAGGCCATCGGACTCTTCAGGGCTAGATCTTTCGGAAAGCCCATAAACCCGCAGTTGCGTTGATAATCTTACGATTGTGCCGAATCTCAGGATTAGCCAAGTCGCGGAACTGCTCGGCGTCAGCGACGACACCGTGCGTCGCTGGGTCTCCACCGGGCAACTCGCCGCCACGCAGGACGAGTCGAATCGTCAGGTCATCGACGGAGAGCAGGTCGCCGCGTTCGCCCGCGGGCAGGTTCACGTGGCGCCAGGCCGAACGTCGGCGCGCAACCGGCTGAACGGGATCGTCACGCACGTGAAGGCCGACGGTGTGATGGCGCAGGTGGAGATCGCAGCGGGTCCGTATCGGTTGGTTTCCCTCATGAGTCGAGAAGCCGCCGAAGAACTGGGCCTCCGGCCCGGGGTGCTCGCAGCCGCGGTGGTCAAGGCGACCACCGTGATCGTCGAAACGAATGAGAGGCACGGATGACCGCGTCGAACCGGATTCGAACCTGGATCGGAGCCACAGTCGCCCTCTTCCTGGCAGTGGTGATGGCCGGCTGCGGGCAGGCGGTCGGTAGCCCGACGAGCCCGAAGGCGGGGGAGCCGGGGGTGTCGAGCGCCACTCGGGCAAAGGTCCGCGTAGCGGCGGCTGCGGATCTGAAGTTCGCACTGGAAACGATCAGGACCGAGTTTGCCGAGACCCGTCCCGACATCGAACTGGTCGTCACCTACGGATCGTCGGGCACCTTCTTCCAGCAGTTGAACAACCGCGCCCCCTTCGACCTGTTCCTGTCGGCCGACCTGAACTATCCGCGCAAGCTGGCCGAAGCCGGTCTGGCCAGCTCGGATGACCTGTTCAGCTATGCCGTCGGACGGTTGGTCGTGTGGGCCGCGAACGGCTCCCCAGTCGACCCAACGCGTGGAATGCCTGCGCTGACGGATCCGGCCGCGCGCAAGGTTGCCATCGCCAACCCCCAGCACGCCCCTTACGGAGTGGCCGCCGTTGCGGCCATGAAGACGGCAGGAGTGTACGAAGCGGTGCGCGGCAAGCTTGTACTGGGAGAGAACGTCGCACAGGCTGCCGAGTTCGTGCTGTCCGGCAACGCGCAGGTCGGAGTGATCGCCCTGTCGCTGGCCGTGTCCCCGCAGTTCCGGCAGGAGGGCCGCTACGCCGAGGTCGCGCTCGACAGCTACCCGCGCATCGAGCAGGGCGGAGTCGTCATGGCCGATGCCCAAAACCCCGCCGCAGCCAGGTCCGTGAAGGATTACCTGCTGAGCGAGAAGGGGCTGGCGGTGCTGAAGAGCTACGGCTTCTTCCTGCCGGGCGCCTGAAGCCGGAAGGGCAAGGGTGGATTGGGAGGCGATCTGGCTCAGCCTGAGGCTGGCGCTGGCAACGACAGCGATCCTATTGGTGATCGCGGTGCCGCTGGCCTCGTGGCTGGCGTTCTCCCGGCGCCGGTGGACGGTTGTCGTCGAGGGCCTGGTGGCGCTGCCTCTCGTGTTGCCGCCGACCGTACTCGGCTTCTACCTGCTGGTCGCCCTCGGTCCTCGCTCCCCAGTGGGACAGCAGTGGGAATCGTGGACGGGGTCCACGCTTCCCTTCACTTTCACGGGGCTGCTTGTGGCTTCTGTCCTCTACAGCTTGCCGTTTGCGGTGCAGCCGCTGTTGGCCGCCTTCGCCGGCGTGGATCTGAGACTGCGGGAGGCGTCCAGCATTCTGGGCCGCAGCGACCGCGCCACCCTGTGGCGGGTGGTGCTGCCGTTGTCCCGCGCGGGGCTGGCCACTGCCGGTGTTCTCACTTTCGCCCACACCATCGGGGAGTTCGGCGTGGTGCTTATGATCGGCGGCAATATCCCCGGTCAAACCAGGACGGTGTCGATTTCGATCTACGACAGCGTCCAGTCGTTCGACTACGCCGCCGCCGGCAACACCAGCCTCGCGCTTCTTGCCTTTTCCCTGCTGGTGCTCACGCTCACCTACGCCTTGCAGCGGCGCGGAGGTCCCGGATGGCCGCGACCCTGACCGCTCGGGTGCGGCGGCACGTCCTTGACGTCGACGTGACCCTGGACCTCGACCACGCTCCGGTGACGGTGCTCTTCGGCCCATCTGGTGCCGGCAAGACCACCCTGCTGCGGTGTATCGCCGGACTCGAACGGCCCGAACCGGGTAGCCGGATCGCGTTGGGGGAGCAGGTCTGGGACGAAGCCCGTGTGCACTTGCCCGCCCGCGCCCGCCAAGTGGGCTACCTGTTTCAGGAGCACGCACTGTTTCCCCACCTCAATGTGGACGCAAACGTCGCCTACGGACTGCACCGCCTTCCGCGGCGGAACCGGGCCGCGCGGGTTCGTGACGCGCTGGAGACCGCCGGAGCCGGTCACCTTACCGGGCGTCTCACCCGGGAGTTGTCCGGAGGTGAAGCCCAACGGGTCGCCCTGGCCCGAGCGCTGGCCCCGCGCCCGCGCCTGCTCCTGCTCGACGAGCCGTTGTCCGCTCTCGACGCCCCCACTCGCACCCGGCTGCGGGCCGACCTCCGGCAGCGCCTGCTGGCGGCGGGCGTGCCGGCGATCGTCGTCACCCACGACCGCACTGAAGCGCTGGCGCTCGGCGACCAAATCGCCGTCCTCATCGACGGGCGCCTGCGGCAACTCGGCTCCGTGAACGAGGTCTTCTCCCGCCCGAACGATTCCGAGGTCGCCGCCGCTGTCGAAACCGAGACCGTGGTCGCGGGCACCATCGTCAACAACGACGAGGGCCTCGTCCGGCTTCGCGTCGGCAACACCGAACTCGTGGGAGTCGCCGAATCGGACCTGGCGCCTGGTTGCAGTGTGCTGGTTTGCATTCGTGCCGAGGAGGTCGCTCTCCAAACAGCCGACCGCCAGGGACGGGACAGTCCTCGCAACCATCTGATGTCCACCATTACCGAGATCACTCCGATCGGGCCCCTCGTGCGCGTCGACCTGGACGCCGGCTTCCCGCTTGCGGCGTACATCACGCGATCCACGAGAGAAGACCTCGGTCTTTCACTCGGCGGTCACATCACCGCCGCGATCAAGGCCCCGGCAGTGCACGTCGTCCCGCGGTCTTAGGTCACGTGGTCTGCGGCTGGGCGTCGATCATGATTCTTGCCGCGGACGGGGCAGCAGCGGGCAGGTAGGAGCGCATCGCTCACTCGTCGGCACGCGGGGGCTCGGGCACCAGGAGAACCGGGCAGGTCGCGTGCTCGGCGACGTAGCGGCTGACGGAGCCGATTAGCAATCCGTAGAACCCGCCGAGCCCGCGGCTGCCGACGATGATCATGGTTGCGCCGCGCGCCGCATCGACCAATGTTCGTGCCGGGTGGCCCTCTTCCACGGTTGTCACGAGCCCGGCGGGCCGGGCGTCACCGAAGACCTCGCCGACGCTCTGCTCGACCGTGTCCCTACTGAACTGCTCCCAGTCCATGGCAGGGAGCGGCATGGTTGCATCCGTGTAGGGGTACTCCCAGGCGTTCACTACCTGAATCGTTGCCCCGAGTGATAGCGCCAAACGCTTCGCCCACCGCAGGGCCTCAGTGCTGGACGGCGAACCGTCCACGCCCACCACGATCCGTCCAGATTCAGGGCCTGTCGTGTTCGGATCCATACCGGTCGCCTCCCCAGGCCGCGCCTAGTGTGCTCGTCAAGTTCACGCTACGCCGCGAGCATGTTCATTTCAGCGGTGTGGGCTTTCACTGGCCGCCGAATTCGGGCCCCCAGTGGAAGCGGAGTCCGCTGAAATGAACAGACGCGGCGCCACCACGGACTTCCGACTGTGATTCGCTGACCCTGGAGGTGCGCACGACGGCCTATTCGGGTGGGCGCTTCACCCGGTGCACCATCACGTCGACGAACTGCCCTCGGGTGCTGCCGTCCAGCCCGTGACCGCCTTCGAGCCAGATCAGTTCCTTGTGGGGCGCGGTGAGCTTTGCGAAGTACTGCTCGACAAGGGACGCCATCGCGTTCACGTCGTTGCGGCCCACGAAGAAGTAGACAGGCACGTCAAGGGTTGTGGCCTGCTCGAGGAAATCCAGGTTCTCCAACTGCGGGTAGACGGCATTGAACGAGTCGATGAGTCCCCTGGTGTGGTTGACCTTGTCGACGAGCCCGTACTCCGGGGCGATGAACGGGACGAGCGGCACGACGACGGACAGGCGCTGTTCACCCATGATCTCGTTGAGCACATCGAGGTAGTCGAGGTAGCGAAACACGACGCCGGCGCCGCGGTAGGGCGGCGGACCGTTTCGCCGAAGCTTCTCGGCGGCCTGGACGTCACCTTTGCGGTCGAGATGCCGCAGCGCCAACTCGTAGCCCAGCCGGTCGTTCTCGGTCGTGTTCACCATCTGCCCGCTGCTCACGAACGCGTGGAACAACTCTGGATGCTCCTGGATCAGCCAGATGCCCAGGATGCTCGACCACGAGACGCCGTAGAGATAGATCCGGTCCTGCGCGAACCGCTGCCGCAGCAGGTTGGTCAGGGCGGTGGCGTCGGCCACGAATCGCTCCCGTGTCAGTTCGGCGAGCGGCACGGCGTTGTAGGACTTGCCTGTGCCCGGCTCGTCCCAACTGACCACGGTGAAATGTTCCTCGAGCGGTGCGAAGAGGGACCGGGTCGCGAACCCGCCGCCGCCTGGGCCCCCCATTCCCAGGTTGAGCAGCACCGGGTTGGTCTTGTCGTGGCCGCGGATGGTGATCCACTGTTCGCTGCCGTTCAGTGTCACCCGCTCCAGGCTGGCGATACTGCCCGCCACAGGGCGTCCGTCGGCTCCCGTGATCACCGGCGTCGCGGCGAGTACTTGCGAGGTAACCACCGCAATCACGGCGACGAGCGCCACACCTCCGACTGCGATTGCCCGGACACCGGGACGCTTTCGTCGAGCGATCAGCCAGAAGATGAGCACAAGGTCTGCCGCGAGGAGAAGAACCCAGAGCGGAGTCGGCACGGCGGTTGTCGGCAGCAACAGGGCGGGTACCACGAGGACGAGTGCGCCGACCACGGCGAGAACCGTCGCCCAGGCCCCGAACCGACGGTGACGTGGACGATCGACCGGATCCTCGGTCATCATGCCTCCCCCGAACGGGCTACATTCACCAGGGTAAGAGCGGCAACCGCCCCCAGTCCATGGCTGCTGAGAGCTTGGGTGGCGGGATGATGAACCCATGACGGACCCCAGTAGCCTCGCCGCGCAGATCGACGCCGGGCTGCGTGCCCGCGCAAGACCAGAGCGTGCGGCCGGCGAGAAGGCCTACCTCAAGAGCAGCCTCGAGCACTACGGCACGTCGATGCCGGCGATCCGTTCCGTAGTCCTCGAGGTGGTCGGCCGCGGGCGCCTCGCGCACGACGACCTGGTCGCCCTCGTCGAGGAACTGTGGGCGGTGCCGGTGCACGAGCGGCGGGCGGCCGCGGCCGAAGCGCTGGCGGCGAACGGTGCCGCGCTCCGGGCCGGTGACATCCTCCTGTTGGAGCGTTTCCTGCGCGAGTCCCGCACCTGGGCGCTGGTGGACGGACTGTCGGCGTCAGTGGTCGGGCCCCTCGTAGAGCGCGAGCCCACACTCGGCGCGACACTGGACCGCTGGGCCGCGGACGAGGATTTCTGGATTCGTCGCTCCGCCCTGCTGGCACTGCTGCTCGCTTTGCGTCGGGGTGCGGGTGACTTCGACCGCTTCGCCCGCTACGCGGACGCAATGCTCGAGGAGAAGGAGTTTTTCATCCGCAAGGCCATCGGGTGGGTGCTTAGGGACACGGCGCGAAAGCGGCCCGACCGGGTGTTCGCGTGGCTGCTGCCCCGCGCCGCGCGGGCGTCCGGCGTCACACTCCGCGAGGCGGTGAAACCGCTGGATGACGCGCAGCGGGACGCCATCATGGCGGCACGGGGCGGCACGACAAAGTGACACGCCCACGTCTGCGAGGTCAGGACGTCACTGCGCCGGGCGCGCCCAAGTGGGCGGCGAAGACAAGCGCCGGACGCTGTTGCGTCCCTCCCGACCGCACGCTCATGTCGGCACCACCCAGGGTTCTCGGGGGAGCGCTGCGGGATCGAACCGGGACGAAAGCAGAGCGGGGGTGACGGGTTCGTCCGCTGAAGCGAGACGCAGCGAGTGGGCCAACCGGGTCAGCACCTGGGCCGGAGAAACACCCTGTGCTGCGAGGTCGGACAGCGTGACCGCTCCGTCACGCTTCGCGAGCCGTCGTCCCTCGGCATTGACCGCGAGCGGAACGTGAACGTAGTGGGGGATATCCCCGCCCAGCCGGGTGGTGAGCCAGGCCTGCCGTGGTGCTGAACTCAGCAGGTCTTCGCCGCGCACGACCTGGTCGACGCCTTGCGCGATGTCGTCCACCACGACCGCCAGGTTGTAGGCCGGGACGCCGTCGTTGCGGAACAGCACGAAGTCGTCGACCGTCGCCTCGACCCGACCCGCGAACTCGTCGGTCACCTGCTGGTGAACGCCGCCCGCCCGGATCCGCAGTGCAGGGGGTCGTTCCCGCCGCCGCGCCGCCCGTTCGGCGGCGGACAGTTTCAGGCACGTTCCCGGATACGGCCGGAACCCGTTGGCATGGGGGGCGCTGGCGGCTTCGGCAATCTCGCGGCGGGTGCAGAAGCACTCGTAGCAGTCAGCCGCCAACGTGGCCAGCGCGTCGCGGTACGCGTCCAGCCGCTGTGACTGAAACCACACGTCCCCCGTGAACTCAAGCCCGAGTGCTGCCAGGTCGGACTGCTGCCGTGCGGCCACGCCGGGGGCACCCGCGACTCGTTGCTGGTCGAGGTCCTCGATACGCACCAGGCACGGCCGCCCCGTGGTGACGGCGAACAGCCACGCCAGCAGCGCCGTGCGCAGATTGCCCAGGTGCAGATCGGATGTCGGACTCGGGGCGAAACGTCCTGCCATTCCCATCCTTTCCGCGTCGATCATCGCACGCTCGTGCAGTTGGGCTGAGGCGGACGTGGGCGCCCGGAACGCATTAGGGTTGGACAAGCATGTCGAGAGTCAAGTCCGAACGCATCCTGAATCTCACGCTCTACCTGCTGTCGGCCCGGCGGTACCTGAGTCGTGAGCAGATCCGGGGTGCCGTCGAGGGGTACGGCGGGCTGAGCGACGAGGCTTTTGAACGAGCCTTCGAGCGCGACAAGGACGAACTCCGGCGGCTCGGGGTGCCGATAGTCACGGGCAGTAACTCGGCCCTGTTCGACGACGAGGTCGGCTACCGCATCCGGCGCCACGAGTTCGAACTTCCGCCGATCGAGTTCACCCCCGCGGAGGCACAGGTGCTGGGCATTGCCGCGCACGTGTGGCAGCAGGCCGCGATGGCCGAGTCGACCGTCACCGCCATGGCCAAGTTGCGTGCGGCTGGCGTCGAAGTCGACGGTGAACGCATCGCTGCGCTGGCGCCCACGGTCTCGGCGCGTGAGGACGCCTTCGACGCGTTGTGGCAGGCCACGTCCAGGCAGCGCCGGGTGGAATTCGATTACAGGCTGGCGGGAAAACTCCGCACTGTCGACCCGTGGCGGCTCCTGCACCGGCACGGATCGTGGTACATCCTCGGCCGTGACGTGAGCAAGGATGCGCCGCGCATGTTCAAGCTGTCCCGCATCGTCGGCCCCGTGACGGAACTGAGTGACTCCTATGCCGTTCCCGCCGACATCGACCTCGACGAACTCACCCGCACCCTCGAGCCGGCAGCCCCCGACACGGAGGCATTGCTGGCGATCCGGGACGACCGCGCACCCAGCGTGAGTCGGCGGGGCACTGTGGCCGCGGGGGTTTCTGCGCCTGCGGGCTTCACAGCCTTCCGCGTGCCCTACTCGGAGCAGGAGGGGTTCGTCGGTCAGATCTGTGCCGCCGGAGCAGACGTGATCGTGCTCGACCCCCCGCAACTCGTTCGAGCCGTCATCGCCCAGTTGCGCGCGGTTGCTGGCGGTGCGCAATGAAGTCGGCGGACCAGGTCGCACGCATTCTGGCGCTCATCCCGTTCCTGCAGCAACGACAAGGCGCCGACGTGGCCGACGTGGCGCGCCAGTTCGGTGTCAGCGAGCGGCAACTGGCGGCCGATCTGGGCGTCATCTGGATGATCGGCCCACCGGGCCCAGGACAGATGATCGACGTCGACATGGACGCGCTCGAAAGCCACGGCGTGATTCACATCGGGAACGCGGACGTTCTCGCGCGGCCACTGCGCTTCACGCCCGACGAGGCGCTGAGTCTGGTCGTCGCACTGCGGGCGGTTCATGAGTTGGCTGGGGAGGATCTCGCCCCGGTGGTTGCCGCCGCGATCGCGAAACTGCAGCGCGTCGCGGGCGACGCGGCGCTGGACACCCGAGTTGTTGTGGCGAGCGGTGAGCCGAAGATCCGGACGGCGCTGGCGGCGGCCATCTCCGACGGTGTCGCCGTAGAACTGATCTACGACGGGGCAGCGCGTGGCCATACCACGCGTCCGCTCGTGGATCCCGAACGCCTGCACGCCGTAACCGGCGCAGGGTACCTCCAGGCCTGGAATCGGGAGTCACAGTCCTGGCGGACCTACCGGCTTGACCGCATCGCGGCTGTGACGCGGACCGAGTTGACCCACGCCCCACACCCCCCGCCGCCTCCCCCGGACGAGTGGACGAAGCGGCTCGGCGAAGCGGCAACCGTCACCGTCCTGCTGTCGCCCGGCGCCAGGTGGGTAGCCGAGTACTACCCCGTGTCCGAGATCAGCGAGTCGGATTCCGGGCTGCGGGTCGTCTTCCCGGTCTTGGATCGCGCCTGGTTCGTAGCGCTTGCCTTGCGACTCGGCGCGGACGTCAAGATCCTGGAGGACGACGTCGCTACAGCAGTAGCCGAGGCCGCGGCAGAGGCTCTCGCCGCCTACCGGGACTTGGGGCTGCTGCCGGGCGGTTGATTTTCCCTGGGACCCCCTCCAAAACCGTGGATCGACGAGTCCGGGGGGTGGCATCGGCTAAGGTCTGCTTGTGATGTGGGCATGGATCTTCGGCGGGATCGCCGTGGCCGGGTTGATCATGCTCGTCATGTACGGAATCTGGCTGTGGCATAAGGTTTCCGACCTGATGTTCGAGTTGAAACGGCTCGGCAAGCAGGCGGAAGAGATCACGGCACTGCTTGGTCAGATCGAACTCGACAAGCTGTCGTCTCCGGCAGCCACGCCGGCGCGAGTAAACTGAGCCAGACTCCCCGAGAGAAAGAGAAGGAAATGCCAGGATTACCAGCCGGGATGGAATGGATCATTCTCGCCGTCGTGGCGTTGCTTCTCTTCGGCGGCAGTCGACTTGCGGGGCTCGGCAAGGGGGCCGGTCGCGCCATCCGTGAGTTCAAGGAAGAGACGCAGACTGTGAAGAAGGACAAGTCGCCCGAGGCCGTCGAAGCTGCCCCGAGGGTCGAACCCGTTCAGCCGGCTACCCCGCCGCAGCAGCAGGTTGTCGAGGCCGAGGTCGTCGAGCCCTCGACCGATAAGCCGACCAACGCCTGACCGACCCCGTGGCCCGTACGCGGTTCAGGTTCAGCCTCGCGTGGTTGAAGCCACCCCCGGTGCCTCCGGGCGGTGTGATGGCACTCGCCGACCACTTGCGGGAACTGCGGTACCGCTTCGTCGTCGCGCTCATCGCCGTGATCCTCGGCATGATCGTGGCGGCCTTCTTCTATGACCCGTTGTACGGCCTGCTCCTCAACCCCTGGACCATCGCCGTCGAAGAACTGAAAGCCACCCATCCCGGCATCGATACCGCGGTGGTCAACATCGGCGTCACTGCCCCCTTCATGCTCGCGCTGAAGGTCAGCGCTGTGGCGGGCATCGTCCTGTCGTGCCCGGTGTGGATCTATCAGTTGTGGGCGTTCATCATGCCGGCGCTCAAGGCCCAAGAGCGAAAATGGGCCCTCATGTTCCTCGGCGCAGCGGTGCCGCTGTTCGTCATGGGCGTTGCCGTCGGGTACCTCGTGCTCCCCAAGGGCATTTCGGTCATGTTGTCGTTCACGCCCGATATGGTCGCGGTCACCAACATGCTGGACATCAACTCGTTCCTGAGCATGCTGCTGCAGTTGATGCTGGCTTCGGGTGTGGCGTTCCTTCTCCCGGTACTGCTCGTCGGGCTCAACCTGGCCGGTGTCCTCAAGGCCACGCACCTGGCAAAAGCGCGCACGTACGCCATCTTCGGCTGTTTCGTCTTCGGAGCGGCCGTGACCCCGTCGACCGATCCGTTCTCGATGAGCGCCCTGGCCATTCCGATGGCCCTGCTCTACGTGATCGCCGAGTTCATCTGCCGGGGCAACGACAAACGTCGCGCCAAGCGTGAAGCCGAACTCGACATGCACGTGACGCTGTGATGCTGACGTCCTACAACGGTCCGACCCTCAGCCTCGTCGTGAACCCCAGCGCCGGCGGGGGCCGTGCCAGACGCCTGCTCCCCAAAGTTGCCACCCAACTGCTGACCGGTATGCCCGGCGCGCAACTGCGTGTGTTCCAGACGTCGTACTTCGCCGAGGCCCGGTTGCGATGCATCAGCGCGGTCGCGCACGCCCGCCCGCAGATCGAGGGGCACCGTCCCGACGCTCTGCTCGTCATGGGCGGTGACGGAATGATGCACCTCGGGCTGAATGCGGCAGCAGAGACGGACATCCCACTGGGCCTGATCCCCGCAGGGAGCGGCAATGACTTCTGTCGCGGTCTGGGCGTACCGCTGAACCCGCTTGCCGCTGCGCGCGTCGTGGCTGCCGGAAAGGTCAGCAAGGTCGATCTGACGGAGGTGCGTGGCAATCTCGCGGGCGGCGCCGAACGCAGATTCGTCGGCGCGATCGTCTCCACCGGATTCGACGGCCGCGTCAATCACCGGGCGAACAACATCCGGTTCAATCTGGGCTCGCTTTCGTACGCTTACGCCACGCTCGCCGAACTCAGCGTCTTCGAGCCGTTGTCGTACCGCCTCGTCATCGATGGCAAGCCTCGGTCCCTGCCGGCGATGTTCGTGGCCATCGGCAACACGGGAGTGTTCGGCGGCGGCATGCGCGGTTGCCCGACCGCCGACCCCACGGACGGCCTTCTGGACCTGACCATCGTCCACCCCGTGAGCCGCCTGACCCTGCTCCGGCTGCTGCCGCGCATGTACGACGCCAAGTACGTTCGTGATCCGGCTGTCGAGTTGGTGCGGGCGAAAGAAGTGGTCGTCGACGGTGACGGCCTGTACGGCATGGCCGACGGTGAGGAACTCGGTGAAGTCCCGTTCCACTTGCGGTCTGTCCCCGGCGTCCTCAACGTTTTTCTGCCCTAGCCCGACGAGACCCCGCGGGGCGGCCAGGGTTTGGTAAGTGCTGCGCACGCTAAGGGGTGCCGACACGCGGTGTGGTGGTCTCCTCAGGTACGTTGGCAGCGATGGACACACCCAATCCGGGCCCTCTTTTCAGCGACTTCACTGCGGGGTTCGACTTCGCGCTCGACTCGTACCAGGTGACTGCCTGCGCTCACCTGGAAGCGGGGTCGGGGGTGCTGGTCGCGGCCCCGACCGGTGCCGGCAAGACCGTGGTGGGAGAGTTCGCCGTCCACCTCGCGCTGGCCACCGGTGTGAAGTGCTTCTACACGACGCCTATCAAGGCGTTGTCCAACCAGAAGTTCCGGGACTTCGGTGCGCGCTACGGGGTCGAACGCGTCGGTCTGCTTACGGGCGACACCTCGATAAACGGTGATGCTCCTGTCGTCGTCATGACGACGGAGGTGCTGCGCAACATGATCTACGCACGCAGCGCGACGCTGCGGAACTTGGGGTACGTCGTCATGGACGAGGTGCACTACCTCGCCGACCGGTTCCGCGGGGCGGTGTGGGAAGAGGTGATCATCGGACTCGCGCCCTCGGTGCAGATTGTGTCCTTGTCCGCGACCGTCAGCAACGCCGAGGAGTTCGGCGAGTGGCTCAACGAGGTCCGCGAGGATGTCGCCGTGGTCGTTTCCGAGCGGCGGCCCGTTCCGTTGTTCCAGCACGTGATGGCCGGCAAGCGCATGTACGACCTGTTCGCGACCGACGCGCCTTTCGTCACCGACGTCAACCCCGAACTCCTCCGTCTGGCAAAGGAAGAGGCGCGCACGCTGCGGGACGATTCACGTCGGCCCCGCGGACGTGGGGGACGGGGAAAGGTGAACGTCCGCTATGGGTCCGGGTCCTTCGGGGGAGCGGCCGCCCGTGAGCACCAGGAGCGGAGGAAGTACCTCGTACCGCGCCGGACGGACGCAATCCGCGAACTCGATGCGTCGGCGCTCCTGCCGGCGATCTTCTTCATCTTCTCCCGCCAGGGTTGCGACGCGGCTGTGGGCCAACAGATGGGGGCCGGACTGCGACTCACGACTCGGGACGAGGCGGCCGAGTTGGATGAACTGGCCGTTCACTACAGCCGCGGGCTCAGCGATTCGGATCTTGCCATGGTCGGGTACGAAGAGTTCGCCGACGCTTTGCGGGCAGGGGTGGCGGCCCACCACGCGGGCATGCTGCCGGCGTTCAAGGAATGCGTCGAGCAGGCATTCACGCGCGGCCTGGTCAAGGTGGTGTTCGCCACCGAGACACTGGCGCTCGGGATCAACATGCCGGCACGTTCCGTCGTTCTCGAGAGGCTGGTCAAATACAACGGAGAAACCCACGCCGACATCACTCCGGGGGAGTACACGCAGTTGACAGGCCGGGCCGGGCGGCGCGGCATCGACGTCGAGGGCCACGCGGTTGTGCTGTGGCAGCCGGGAATGGACCCCCGGGCACTAGCGGGGCTGGCGTCCACTCGGACCTACCCCCTGCGGTCGTCCTTCGCGCCGACTTACAACATGGCAGTCAACATGGTCGGCAGCGTGGGACGGGTGCAGGCACGGTTGCTGCTGGAGCAGTCGTTCGCACAGTTCCAGTCGGATGCGGCGGTCGTCGGGCTGTCGCGTGCGGTGGCGCGCAACCGGCAAGCCGTCGCCGACTACTTCGCCCAGTCCGCCTGCGACCGCGGGGACTTCACTGAGTACGCACGTCTGCGGCAGCGCCTCGGCTCGGTCGAAGCCGAAGCCGCTCGGGCCAGGAAGACCGACCGGCAGGCCGAGAGCCTGCAGGTACTGCTGGACCTGCGGCCGGGCGACATCTTGTTCGTGCCCAGCGGCCGCCGCAACGGCTGGGTGGTCGTCATCGACGCCGGCGGTGGCGACACCCGTGACGGCCCGCACCCGCTGGTCCTCACCGAGGACAGGCAGGTGAAGCGGCTGTCTCTCGTGGATTTCCCGACTCCCGGCACGGTGGTGGGACGGCTTCGGATTCCCAAGCACTTCAACCCCCGCCAGCCGGACTCACGCCGGAGTCTGCAGGCCGCGTTCAGAAGCAAACTGGCCGAACTGGATCCGTCTCCGGCTCGCTACGAACCGGCGAGCATGGACGCCGCAGCCCGCGCCGCGGTCGGAGACCTGCGGGCGCAGATCGCCGCGCATCCCTGCCACGGATGCCCCGATCGCGAGAACCATGCCAGATGGGCGGAAGAGGCGCTTCGGCTGGAGCACGACACAGCCAGGATTGCCGCCCAGGTCGAGCGGCGCACCAACACGATCGGCGTGAAGTTCGACCGGATCTGCGGCGTTCTGGAGGCGCTCGGCTATTTGGACGAGGACAAGGTGACTGCCGCGGGGCGCACCCTGGCACGCATCTATGCAGAACTCGATTTGGTGACGGCTGAATGCTTGCGCGCAGACATCTTCACGGGACTCGATGCCCCGCAACTGGCCGCCGTGGCGTCGTCCCTGCTGTATGAAAGCCGGGGCGGGGAAGGGCCCGGTCCGCGACGGATGCCCGACCACGCCTCCGAAGCCGCGCAGCTGGCGGTCCGGCAGATCTGGCGCCGGGTCGGGGTCCTGGAGCGGGATTTCCGGCTCGAGCGTGCACCCGAACTGGATATCGGGTTCGCCGAGGCCGCCTTCGCATGGTGCGCGGGCAGGCCCTTGGCCACCGTGCTTGCTCAATCGGGGCTGACGGCGGGTGACTTCGTCCGCTGGACGCGGCAGGTGATCGACTTCCTCGGCCAGATCGGCCAGGCCGCGGGAGCCGGACCGATCGCCCACACCTGCCGCGAAGCGGTCTATCGGATGCGCCGCGGCGTGGTCGCCTTCAACGAAGACGACGAGTGAGCCAGTTCGGGTGCTTGTCGTCGGTGGCGAAATGCGTGTAGCCGCCGGCGTGCAGGCCGGGGATCTCATCCAGGGCGTCCAGGTCATCCTTCGTGGGCTCCCACGACCCGGCCTCGACGTTCGACGCGATCTGTGAGGGCCTGCTGACGCCCGAGATCACCGACGACACCTGGGGCTGGGCAGCCAGGGCGGAGATCGCCACGGTCAGAAGGGGCCTGCCGCGCTCGGCTCCGAATTGTGCGAGCGCTTCGATCTTGTCGAAGTCGGCCGCTGCGAGCCGCTCGGGACGCTGCGCGAGCCGGCTGCCCTCGGGTGCCGACTCCCCGCGGTGGTACTTGCCCGTCAACAGGCCGGACGCCAGCGGGTAGTACGGCAGGATTCCGACACCTGCCGCAGCGCAAGCCGGGGTGAGTTCGAGTTCGGCCGAACGGTTGTACAACGAATACTGATTCTGGGCCGAAATGAAGCCTTCCAGCCCTAGTTCGCGGGCAGTCCAGGCGGCCTCGGTCACTTGCCATCCCGTGAAGTTCGAGCAGCCGATGTAGCGAACCTTGCCCTCGGCGATGAGGTCGTTCAGCGCGCGCAAGGTCTCGGCGATCGGGGTGCCCGGGTCGGGGCGATGAATTTGATAGAGATCGACGTAGTCGGTTCCCAGACGGCGCAGGCTGGCTTCGATGGCGCGCCGGATGTAGCGGCGTCCCCCGTGCGCACCCCAGTTCTCGCCCGCCAACTCCGCGCTTCCCATGCCGAACTTCGTGGCGAGGATGATCCCGTCGCGGCGTCCGGCGAGCGCCTTGCCGAGAAACTCCTCGGAGCGCCCGGACGAGTACATGTCCGCAGTGTCGAACAGGGTGATACCCGCGTCGATTGCGGCGGTGACGATCTGGGTCGTCGTCTCCTGATCCACATGCGCGCCGAATGCATTCGTGCCGACGCCAACCTTCGAAACCATCAAGCCACTGCGCCCCACGGGACGGTAAGTCATCGTCATACCCGCCAACTTATCGCGCTCCGTGTGCCACTGCCGCGGGGTCACACAAGTGGGTCAGTGGCCGACGCTCTGACTTTGCTCCTCTCAGCGGAGCAGAGTCAGAGCGCGGCGACGATGGGTGCAGTCGGGTCAGGTGGCCTGGGAGACCGTCGACATGTTGAAGTCGGGGATGCGCAGCGCCGGCATCACCGTGAGGGTGAACCAGTCGTTCCACTCGCGGCAGAGGGTGGGCGTCGCGACTGACGCCTCGGTCGCCCGCCGCAGTAGGTCGATGGGCGATTCGTTGAACCGGAAGTTGTTCACGGCCCCGACGACCTTGCCGTCCTCTACCAGGTACACCCCGTCGCGGGTGAGACCGGTGAGCAGCAGAGTCTCGGGATCGACCTCGCGGATGTACCACAGGCAAGTCAGCAACAGGCCTTTCTTGGTGGTGGCGATCATGTCGGCGAGGGATGTTCGGCTGCCCGTGTCAGCGATCAGGTTCTGGCTCGGGAAGCACCACGGGGTCGTCTCACCGCTCTTGGCATGGCCGGCGCGGGTGCGGACCAGGCGTTCGAGGGTGCCGTACCGTAGCCAGTCGACGCGTGCCGCGTCTGCTCCGTTGTCCCATACCGACAACATGCCGGACTCTGACGCCGGGATGATCGCGAAGTCGGCCACCTCGAGACCGGGGTATGCCGGGTCGGAGGACATCGTGATGGGCAGGACAGCGAGTTGTTCGCCGATGCGGTTGGTGCCCGGATTGGGCCCGGAGAAGACGTTTCGTCCCTCGTCGGCGTCCTGCCCGCTCATCGTCCAAAACGCATAGATGAGCAGATCGGCGACCGCTCCTGGCGGAAGGAGGGTCTCGTAGCGTCCGGCGGGAAGGTCGATGCGTGTCTTGGCCCATGACAGTTGCTCGAGCGCTTCGGTCACCAGGGCGGACGTGTCGACGTCGCTGAAGTCGCGGGTTGCCTGGCCCACCCACGCCGAGCCACCGGTTGCGGCGTCCTTGGCATTGAGTTCGAACTTGCCCAGGGGCTGGACGCGGCGGCGCCGGGTGCCGGTGCTGGTGCCGAGCCACGTGGTGGTCAGAATGTGTTCGGCGAACCCGAAGAAGCGCAGCGTGTCGGGGGCTGTGGCGAATGCTTCACCCAGCGCGGAGGCCATGGCGGCCAGGACGCCGATGCCGCCCTGATCGGCAGGGTGCGGCTCGGTGAAGGATTGGTCGACAGAGCCCGGCGGCAGAGATGACAGCTCTTCGCGCGCGGCGCCCCTGAGGTCCTCGTCGACCCGCGAGACCAGGGCGAGCAGGGCTTCCTTCGTGGCTATCGGACCGCTAGCGACAGCCGTGGCGGAATCCGATTCGGCGATGTCGAAAGCGATCACGGTCGCTTCGAGCGAATGCATCTGGCCGTTCGTCGTCAGGGCGTTGTTGGCCCACCGCAGATTGGCCTGTGTCGTCTCTGTGACTATGACAACCAGTTCCGTCGACCTCGTTGCTGCGAGCGCGGTCTCGATCCAGGTAGGGACGCTCATCACTTGCCTCCTTCTGCGACCGTGTTCAGGACGTTGACGCCGCGGAACAGCGCCGCGGGGCTTCCGTGACTGACGGGGGCCGTCTGCCCGGGTTGACCCTTGCCGCAGTTGTTCGCGCCGGCCAGCAGGTAGGTCTGCGGACCGCCGACCGCACCCATCGAACCCCAGAAGTCGGTAGTGGTCGCCTGATAGGCGACGTCGCGCACCTGACCCGCTATTTCGCCGTTGGTGATGCGGAAGAAGCGCTGCCCTGTGAACTGGAAGTTGTAGCGCTGCATGTCGATGGACCACGATTTGTCACCCTGAACGAGGATGCCGTTCTCGACGCGCGAGACAAGTTCGGCGATGTCAGGACCCTCGGGATCGGGTTGCAGGTTCACGTTGGGCATACGCTGCAGCGGGATGTGGCCCGGTGAATCGGCGTAGGCGCACCCGTTCGAGCGCCCGAGATCACGCTCGGCTGCCATCTGCCGGTTGAGTTGGTAACCAACGAGCACGCCGTCGCGGATGATGTCGAATGTCTGGGCGGCGACACCCTCGTCGTCCCAGGCGACGGTGGCGAGCCCATGGTCGGTAACGCGGTCGCCCTTCACGTTCATGATGGGCGACCCGTAGCGCAGGGTTCCCAACTTCTCGAAGGTGGCGAAGGAGGTCCCGGCGTAGGCGGCCTCGTAACCGAGAGCGCGATCGAGTTCGGTCGCGTGCGCGACGGACTCGTGAATGGTGAGCCACAGGTTGGTCGGCTCTATGACCAGGTCGTAGCGGCCGGCCTCGATGGACGGCGCCGCCACGTGCTCGGCCAGCAACTCCGGGAGACGGGCGACCTCGTCGTCGAAGTCCCACCCGGTGCCTGTCAGGTACTCCCAGCCGCGGCCCGCTGGTGGGGCGAGAGTGCGCATCGTGGAGAAACCTGCGTCTGTCACAGACACCGCTTCCACCGTCGGGAAGACCCGCACGCGCTGTTGCTTGGTGAACGTGCCAGTCAGATCGGCGTAGGCGGTGATCTCTTTCACGTACTGCAACTCTGCGGTCGCGTGCGACACGGCCGGGTGGGAGAGGATGCGGCCGGACAGTTCGCGCAGCCGCCCGATGCGGGCGGTTTCGTCGATCGCGAACGGATCGATGTCGTACGCCGACACCCAGTCGCCCACGTGCGCCGGTTCGGGTGCCAACTCGACAGGGCGAGGCGTAAGGGCTGCCGCGACCTTCGCCGTCTCGACCGCCCGCTCGGCGACGCTGCGAGCGGCGTCGGCGGTCAAAGTGATGTCGGAGGCGAAGCCCCACGCCCCGGAATGCACGACGCGGACAGCTACGCCGAGCAGCGTGCTGTCGCTGGCCGCATCGACTCTGTGATCGCGAAGCGTGCGCTGTCCTTCGCGGACGCTGTGTATTCGCACATCGGCGTGCGTGGCGCCGAGTTCGCTCGCCCGCCCGAGCGCAGCATCGATCACCTGCGCAAGGGGCAGTGCCAGGAAGGACTGGTCAATAGGCATGTCCGTACTGTAGACGTCGACGCCGACAGTTCCCGGCGGACGACGCGGGAGCAGCGCAAGTGCCGCACTAAGGTCGAATCCATGAGCGTTGCCGTCCGCGTGATTCCGTGCCTCGACGTCCACGACGGCCGGGTGGTCAAGGGCGTCAACTTCCTGAACCTGCAAGACGCGGGGGACCCGGTCGAGTTGGCCGCGCGCTACAGCGTCGCGGGTGCCGACGAGTTGGTGTTTCTCGACATCTCGGCGTCCTCCGAGGGGCGCGCGACCACCCGCGACATGGTGCAGCGCACAGCGGAATCGGTGTTCATACCCTTGTGTGTCGGCGGTGGGGTCGGGTCCGTGGCGGACGTCGACGCACTGTTGCGCAGTGGCGCCGACAAAGTGGGCATCAACACGGGGGCGATACTCCGGCCGGGCGTCATCGACGAGATCGCCAACCGCTTCGGCAATCAGGTGCTCGTGCTGTCCCTGGACGCCCGCCGCGACCCCGGCCAGCCCTCGGGTTACGGCGTCACCACTCACGGGGGCCGCCGGGCCGCGGGGCTGGACGCGATCGCCTGGGTGAGGCAGGCGTGCGACCGGGGTGCGGGCGAGGTGCTGCTCAACTCGATGGACGCCGACGGGACGACGTCCGGCTTCGACCTCGAGATGATCACCGCGGTGCGGGCAGTGGTCGATGTGCCTGTGATCGCCTCAGGTGGAGCCGGTAAGGCGTCCGACTTCGTCGCCGCCGCTCGTACTGGGGCGGATGCCGTGCTTGCCGCTAGCGTGTTCCACTACGGCACGGTGTCCATAGCCAGCGTGAAACGCGAACTGGCCGCGGCCGGAATAGAGGTGCGACTGTGAGCAAGTTGGTCTGGGTTCCTTACCGGGACGAAGCGGAAGCGCGGCACTGGCTCGGAGACGTCCCGGCCGGCCTGGAACTCGATTACTTCCCGAACCTCCAAGCCGAATGGCCAGAGCGTATCGAAGAGGTAGCTTTCGTCGCCCCCGAGAATCGGTTCCTTCCCGTCCTGCCTCAGCGGTTGTCGCTGATGGAGTCCCTCGAGGTGCTGCAATTGGGCTCGGCCGGTTACGAGCATGTGCTGCATGCACTCCCCGCCGGCGTGACGCTGTGTAATGCGGCTGGGGTGCACGATGCTGCAACCGCCGAGGCCGCGGTCACGCTGGCGTTGACGGTGCTGCGGGACGTGCCGTTCTTCCTCGACAACCAGCGTGCCAACCGCTGGGTGCGCGCACGCAAGCGCGGGTTGGCGGACAAGCGCGTGTTGATCGTCGGCTACGGCCGCATCGGACGGGCGATCGAGCAGCGAGTGGCGGGTTTCGAGCCAGCAGAAATTGTGCGGGTTGCGCGGCGGCCGCGCATCGAGCCGCTGGTCCATGGCTGGCAGGATCTGCCCGAGTTGGTGGCTCGGAGCGAGGTGGTATTCGTGATGGCGCCCCACACCTCCGAGACCGAGCACATGTTCGATGCCGAGATGCTGGCACGTTTGCCGGATGGCGCCGTGCTCATCAACGCCGCTCGCGGGCCGCTGGTGGACACCCAGGCCCTGCTGGCAGAGGTGCGCAGCGGCCGGATCCAAGCCGGCCTCGACGTGATCGAGGGCGAACCAGTCGGCCCGGAACACCCGGCCTGGGACGTGCCCGGATTGGTCATGTTCCCGCACATCGCCTCGTTCACCGACGCGGAGGCGCCGCGGTACGCGGCCCTGCTGCGCGAACAATTGCAGCGGTACGCGGCTGGTGAGGCGCTGCTCAACCAGGTGTCCTCATAGGCACTTCTCGACCGGTTGTCAAGGCTCTCGCGAGATTGGTGGATAACGAATTGGGTTGTCCACAGGGGAGTCCGGGGGCGGTCCGAACGAGATGCACGCGCGCATTAACACGGCATGGACCGACTACTTGTGGGCGTGCGGGGCGAGGAGATCGCGGCCGAGCATCTGTCCTCGCTGGGCTGGCAGATCATCGAGCGCCGGTGGCGATGTGCTGCGGGGGAACTGGACATTGTGGCGATCGAGCCGGCCGAGCGGCCCGTGACGGTGTTCTGCGAAGTCAAGTGCCGAACTGGCCTCGGCTACGGCGGCCCGCTGGAGGCGATCACCCTCGCCAAGGTGGCGAAGCTTCGTGAGTTGGCGGCTGTCTGGCTGCAGGAACACCGGCCCCGCACGGCGGTCAGGTTCGACGGCATCGGTGTGCTGCTGCGGCCCGGTTGGAGCCCGATCATCACGCACGTGAGGGGAATCTCATGAGCCTGGCGACAGCGTGGTCGATCGGATTGGTCGGAATGCGGGGAGTGCCCGTCGAAGTCGAGGTCGCGATCGGGGGCGGGTTGCCGCGCACCGTCCTGGTCGGGTTGCCGGATGCTGCCCTGTACGAGGCGCGTGACCGGTGCAAGGCGGCGGTGTCCTGCGCGAAGCTGAATTGGCCCGATCAGTTGGTCACCATCAACCTCACTCCCGCGACCCTCCCCAAGGCCGGAAGTCACTACGACTTGGCCATCGTCGGCGGCGTACTGGCCGCCGCGAAGGTGGTTCCCTGCGCGGGACTGGCCAAATCCGTGCTGCTGGGCGAACTCGGGCTTGACGGCAGAGTGCGGCCGGTACGCGGTCTCCTACCGGCGGTGCTGGCGGCACAGCAAGCCGGTCTGGAACGGGCACTCGTCCCCTGGGAACAGGTGGGGGAGGCGCGACTGGTGGCCGGCATCGCAATAGTCGGGGTCGCCAACCTCGAGGACCTCGTCGAGGTGCTGCGCGGCGGCGTCGTCCAGCGACTGCCCGCCCCCGCCCCGCAGCCGCCCGAAGACCCGTCGCAGCCGAAGGATCTGCGGGACGTCGCGGGGCAGACCGACGCGAAATGGGCCCTTGAGATCGCGGCTGCCGGGCGGCATCACCTGTATCTGCACGGGCCCCCAGGTGCAGGCAAGACCCTGCTGGCCGAGCGGTTGCCGAGCATCCTGCCGGAACTCGAGGCGACGGCAGCGATCGAAGTGGCAGCCATCAGATCGCTGGCGGGCCACAGTCTGGAAAGCGGCTTGACTCGGGTACCTCCGTTCTCGAACCCCCACCACTCGGCGTCCGTGGCCAGTCTCGTCGGTGGAGGGCCGCGGATGGCGCTGCCGGGCGCAATCTCCCTGGCCCATCGTGGCGTCCTGTTTCTCGATGAGGCCCCCGAATTCTCGCCACGGGCGCTTGAGGCGCTCCGGGTTCCACTCGAGTCCGGGCAGGTGACCCTGACACGCGCGACGGCCCAAGTGACCTACCCCGCACGGTTTCAGTTGGTGCTGGCGGCAAACCCGTGTCCGTGCGGAATGTCTAACACGGCCGGTGCGACGTGCAAGTGCGCCCCGATGGCGGTGCGCCGGTACGCGGAGCGCCTGTCGGGGCCGATCATCGACAGGGTCGACATCCAGCAGCACCTGCGGCCGTTGAAGAAGGCGTACATCAGGGCGACTCCCGCTGAGACCTCTGCGCGTGTGGCCGAACGCGTGCGCGCCGCCAGGGACAGACAGGAACGTCGATTCGAGGGAGTCCCGTGGAGCACCAACGGCGAGGTTCCGGGGGGTTACCTGCGCCGCGACCTGGCCCCGACGGGCGGCACTGAACTGCTTGATCGGGCCGTTGCCCGCGGGCAGTTGAGTGCCCGCGGCGTGGACAAAGTCATTCGCCTCGCGTGGACGATCGCAGATCTCGCGGGACGCGATCGACCTGGCAAGGCCGACGTGAACACGGCGTTGATGCTGCGCCAGGGCCATGAGTTGAGCGGGGTGGCGTAATGGAAGAGCGAGAGGCTCGCATGCTGTTGTCGTGCGTCGTCGACCCGGGTGATCTCGACCTGGCCGGCCTGTTGCGCAGTTACACGGCCGCCGAGATCTGGGCCGGCGTGCAGCGGGGGAGTCCGGCGGCCTGGGCGGGAAGGGCCCACCAACTCGACCACAGAGCACTCGACCTGGTCGCGCGTGTGCGGAGAATCCGCTTCGTAGTGCCGGGTGACGACGAGTGGCCCGAGCAGGTGGCGGCGCTGGCGGTCTGCCAACCTGTGCAGGGGTTGGGTGGTGAGCCCGTCGGCCTGTGGCTCCGCGGGCCGCTGCGGTTGCCCAGCTACCTCGACCGGGCCGTCGCCGTCGTCGGATCACGTGCATCGTCGGCCTACGGCGAATCGGTGGCCGCCGATCTGGGCGCTGGTCTGGCCGAAAGCGGTTTCACCACGGTCTCCGGCGGGGCGTACGGCATCGACGCCGCTGCCCATCAAGGAGCGATTGCAGCCGAAGGCGTCACCATCTGCCTGCAAGCCGGCGGTGTCGACAAGCCGTACCCGGTTGGCAACGCTCGGCTGTTCGACCGCTTGGTGGCCGATCACCTGTTGGTAGCCGAGGCGCCACCAGGCGCGCATCCGTCGCGATACGGGTTCCTGGCTCGCAACCGGCTGATCGCCGCACTCGCTCAAGGCACGGTCGTGGTGGAGGCGGCGGTGCGCAGCGGTGCCCGGAACACCGCAACCTGGGCCTCGAATCTGGGTAGGTACGTCATGGCGGTGCCGGGCCCGGTGACCGCGCCCACCTCGGCCACTGCGCACTCACTGATTCGTTCCGGGGCCGCGGTGTTGGTGACCTCCGCCACAGACGTCCTTCAACAGGTGAATCCTGTCGCGGCCGAGCCGCCCCATATTCTTGAGCGTTCCGCCCTGGACGAGTTGACCAGGGAGGAGAAGGCGGTGTTCGAGGCATTCCCGGCAACGGGCACGCGCACCCCGGCGGAGTTGGCGATCGGCAGCGGAGTCACATACCCGGCCTGTTTGGGAGCGCTCGCGGTGCTGCAAGACAGGGGTCTGGTGGGGGTCGCGAAGTCGGGAGAATGGCGGCTCCGCAGGCCTGGAAAGACGCCCGGCGGGCAAGGCAGATTGGCCGGTAGTGGCGCTGAGGGGGGCCGGCCTCCACGCATGGGCGCGGCGGCGAGTCATGCACGGCTCCCGGAGTAAGGTTGCGGGGTGCAGCGTGACTAGTCGTCCAGCCGCAATGGTTCGGCGTGGGTCGCGCTCAGATGTTGAAGCCGAAGGAAGACCGTATGAGGTTGTCAGTCATCGTCCCGTGCTACCGGTCACGTGCCTCGCTGCCGGAACTCGTCGACCGGTTGCTGACCGAACTGCCGAAGATCTCCTCCGCGCACGAGGTGATCCTCGTCGTGGACGGCTCACCGGACGATACGTACGCAGTCGCGCGTTCCTTGGAGCGAGCCCACAGCGAGACGGTGCGCGCGGTCCTCCTGCGCCGCAACTACGGCCAGCACAACGCATTGCTTGCGGGGCTGTCACGGGCGCAGTACGAGATCACAGTCACGATGGACGATGACCTCCAGCACCGTCCCGAAGAGTTGGGCATTCTGCTGGAGCCGATGTCCAACCCGCTCGTCGATCTGGTGTACGGAGTCGCGCAGGCCGAAGAACACGGCTTCTTCCGGTCGTTGGCCTCTCGCACCGTGAAGGCGGCACTGGCAGCCGCGGACGTCCCCAGCGCCAAGGATGTGAGCGCCTTCCGGGCCTTCCGCACCGACCTGCGAGACGGGTTCGCGCATGTCGCCGACCAGTTCAGCAACCTTGACGTTCTCCTGAGTTGGACCACGACCGCCATCCGACGTGTGCCCGTGAAGATGGACCAACGAGCCGACGGGAAATCGGGCTACACGTTCAGCAAACTCGTTCGGCACGCCATGAACATGGTGACGGGGTACGGAACACTGCCACTCCGGTTGGTGACGTGGCTTGGCGTGGCCACCTCGCTCCTGGGCTTCCTGCTCTTGGTGATCACGCTCGTCCGCTACCTGTTCGGCCAGATCGACGTGGCGGGCTTCACGACGCTGGCATCGATGCTGGCCCTGTTGAGCGGCGCGATGATGCTGTCGATCGGCATCCTGGGTGAGTACCTGGGGCGATTGCACTTCCGCTCGATGCAGCGACCCACCTTCCTCGTGCGCGTTGACGCCCGCCACAAGGGCCCGCGCGCCGGTCTTCCAGGTATCCAACTTCCCGAGGTGGCGGTGGGCCGCGGTCCCGACGAGATCGCGCAGGCGTTGACGGACCGCTTCGCCCCCCAGCAACCCGCGCTCCCCGCCCTCACACAAGACGCCCTCGAGAGCCGCGAAAGGTAGTGACCCCGGGCGCCCAGCCGCGTGCGCCGTCCGGCCGTGGTCGGACGTTCGCTTCCTTGTCCATCCACAACTACCGACTCTTCTGGGCCGGCTCCCTGGTCTCCAACACCGGCACCTGGATGAACCGAGTAGCTCAGGACTGGCTGGTGCTCACGATCCTCACTGCCAACTCCGCCAGCGCCCTCGGTATCGTCACTGGTCTTCAGTTCCTGCCGATCCCGCTCCTCGCGCCACTTGCGGGTGCACTGGCCGACGCCTTTCCGAAGCGCAACATGCTGGTGGTCACCCAGATCGCAATGGCATGTACCGCGATCACCTTGGCCACCCTCGTAAGTCTGCAGGTCGCCGAACTGTGGCACATGTACGTAATCGCGACGCTGACCGGAGTCATCACCGCGCTCGACATGCCCGCCAGGCAAGCGTTCGTGTCCGAGATGGTGCCGAAAGAACTGCTGCTGAACGCGGTCGGACTCAACAGCACCTCGTTCAACGGCGCCCGTCTGATCGGCCCCGGGCTGGCGGGGTTGCTCATCGCCTGGACGGGCGTGGCTCCCGCCATCTGGATCAATGCCGTGAGCTTCGTGGCTGTCATCGCTGCCCTGCTTGCCATGCGAACCGACCAATTGACTCCGGCCCCCCAACGACGCGGGAGAGGAGCGATCGCAGAGGGATTCCGCTACGTTCGCGGGCGGCCCGACTTGCAGTTGGTGCTGGTCCTGGTCTTCGTTCTGGGCACGTTCGGCATGAACTTCCAGTTGACGAACGCCCTGATGGCCACGGAGGTGTTCCACGTCGGGCCCGAGGGATTCGGGCTGCTCGGTTCCATCATGGCGGTCGGGTCATTGGGCGCCGCGCTGTGGGCCGCCCGGCGCACACGCCCCCGGCTGCGGACCATGCTCGGCGCGTTGCTCGCCTTCTCTGCGATCACCGCCGCGCTTGCGCTTTCGCCCGTCTACTGGATGTACGCCGCGCTCATGGCGCCGGTCGGGCTAGCTGCACTCACCTTCATGACAACGGCCAATACGACCGTCCAGTTGGCCACGACACCCGCGCTTCGGGGCCGCGTCATGGCGCTGTACCTTGCCATCTTCCAGGGAGGGACGCCGCTCGGTGCGCCCGTGATCGGATGGATCGGAGACGTGTTCGGCGCCCGCTGGACGCTAGCAACTGGTGCGATCGCGACGGGACTGGCAGCGATTACGGTTGGCACGGCATTGGTCGTGAAGCATCCACACCTGCGGGCTCAGTTGCGCTTTCCGCAACGCCGGGTGCATCCGCAGATACCGGATGATTCCTGAACGCTGAGGGCTTGGTGGATCATCGGTTCGACTCGGGGGGTGATAATGAGCGCGTGCGTGCGGTAGCCGTGGTCCTGTTGGTGCTTGCCGTGCTGGGCATGCCTGCTCCTGCACAGGCGGCGCCCCAAGTTGAGACCACCGACGTGCGCGTGACGGTCAAGTCCGAACCGGACGGCACCCCCGTCAGTCTCGAAGCCACGTGGTTCACGACCGGAAGTGACCGGCGGCCGGTGCTCGTGCTCGCCCATGGCTTCGGCGGCTCGAAGGACGACCTCGCCGAGCAGGCTCGCGATTACGCGGCGGCCGGCTACCTGGTGCTGATCTACACCGCACGGGGGTTCGGGGCGTCCGGTGGGCGGATCCACCTGAACGACCCCGACTTCGAAGTCTCCGACCTGCGGGCACTGATCGACCTGGCGGCGGCTCGACCCGACGCTCAACTCGACGCGCCCGGCGACCCGCGCGTCGGGGTGACCGGCGGATCCTACGGGGGCGCGGTGACACTCATGGCGGCCGCGTCGGACAAGCGGATCGACGCGATCGTCCCAATCGCCACGTGGCACGACCTCGGTTCCGCGCTGTTCCCCAACCGGACGACGACCGCCGCGCCCGGGCCGATGCAGCAGCAATGGATCGCGGGCTTCTTCGCGGCCGCCCAAAGACCCACGCCCGGCGCCCCGCCCACGCTCGATCCGACGTGCGGACGGTTCGAACCCGTCCTGTGCCGGATGCTCCTCGAAGCCGGGCGCACAGGCCGAGCCGACGCCGCGCTCATGGCGCAACTGCACCGCAGGAGCCCCGCGTCGACGGTATCCGGGTTACGGGTGCCGACCATGCTCGTGCAGGGACTGTCCGACTCGCTGTTCGGACTCGATCAGGCCGACGCCACCGTTGCCGCCCTCGTCAAGGCGGGTGTGCGACACACCGTGTACTGGACAGACGGCGGTCACGACGCGACCTCGACCAATCCGGACTCTGACGAATCCGCTGTGGCCACCTGGTTCGACACGCACCTGCGGGCTGGGTCCGGACAGTTGCCCGCCTTCACGTTCCCGGGCCCCCGGCCTGCCCGCGACGGGCAGGCGCGCCGCTTCTCCGCAGACAGCTACCCGGGGCTCGGCCACGAGCCACTCACCCTGCCCATCGCCTCGCAGATGCGTGTCGTCCTCACCCCGCCCGGCGGACAACCGGCGTCCATCACCAGGTCCCTCGGCAGTTCCTTTCAGGCCTACCAACTGGCGGCTCTGCCGGGACAATCTGCCGCTTACGACACCGACCGGGTGACCGAGCAGCGCACCATCGTGGGCGCGCCGCAGGTGCGGCTTCGGGTCACGTCCAGCGCCACCGAGGCGACCCTCTTCGTGTCGCTATGGCAGATCAACGGCGCAACCGCCGCCCAGCCGCGTCCGGGCATAGCGCCCGTTCGTGTCCCAGTCACACCGGGCAAGCCGACGGAGATCACCGTGACGCTTCCCGCCGGCACGTGGATCCTGGAGCAGGGCAGCCGGTGGCGCATCCTCGTGACATCCACGGATTCCGCATTTGCCAACTCGACCCTCGGCCGCGTCGACCGCGTTGAGGTCGTCGGCGGACTGGCCCTCCCCACCTTCACCGGTACCCGGCTCGGTGCCGACCAGCAAGTCGATGCGGAACTGCTCGGGGTACTCATCGCCATCGGAGTGGTCATCGCGGCCGTCACGGCCTGGGGAGTCCTGTACCATCGCCGCCGGGTGAACCTCCCGGAACGTCCCGAGTTCGCACACACCCCCGTAGTGGTCGAGGGGCTCACCAAGACGTACCAGGACGGGCACAAGGCAGTCTCAGACGTCTCGTTCCGCGCCGAGCCGGGCCAGGTAGTCGGGCTGCTCGGACCCAACGGTGCCGGAAAGACCACGACACTGCGAATGGTGCTCGGGCTGATCAGTCCGGACGCCGGCGGTACCTGGGTGCAAGGGCATGCGGTGGCACCCGGCGCAGACGTGCTGCGCCGGGTCGGGGCGCTGGTCGAGGGTCCCGGTTTTCAGCCCCACCTGACCGGACGGCAGAACCTGCACGCCTACTGGGACGCCACCGGCCGGCCGGAGTCAGAAGCCGGGTTCGCCGAAGCGATTGAGGTCGCAGCGCTCTCGGATGCCCTCGATCGTCCCGTCAAGGCGTATTCACACGGGATGCGGCAGCGACTCGGTATCGCTCAGGCAATGCTGGGGCGGCCGGACTTGCTGATTCTCGATGAACCCACCAACGGCCTGGACCCGCCGCAGATCGCCGCGATGCGCCCGATCCTGCGCGCCTACGCGGCCACCGGCCGCACCGTCGTGATTTCGTCCCATCTCTTGGCAGAGGTCGAACGCACCTGCACGCACGTGGTCGTGATGGACGCGGGCAAGGTCCTCGTCGCTGGGTCCGTGGCCGATCTGCTGGAGAGCCACGGGACGACGGTCTTGGTCACGGCGCAGCCCGTCGCCGCAGAGCAACTTGCCGCACTGAAGCAGACCCCGGGGGTCACCAGCGTGGTCGCCGAAGAGGACACCCGCATCGTGGTCGAGGCAGACCTGGCACGCGCAGCGGTTGTCCGGGCGGCGATGGCCGGCGGGCTCGATCTCGTCGAGGTCTCGGGGCGCAGGCAGTTGGAGGAGTTGTTCCTCACCGTCATCGGCCAGCGGCGAGGATCCGCTACGGACGCCGTCGAGACGTTGTCGGAAAGGCTGCGGGAGGTGCGTCCCCGATGAGTCGAGCACCTTCGCGCGCGATTGCTCCCGCATCGTCCCACCGGATGATGCCACTGAGTGCCGAACTGCGCCGCCAACTGGGACGGGCGCGGACGAAGTGGCTGTTCGGTCTGATCCTGGTGCTCCCGCTCGTGTTCTGGGCCGCGTTCGCAATCGGCCGGAGCAGTGACCCCAACGCCACCGCTACGGGCTTCATTGATCTCGCCACCCGCTCGGCCGGGAACTTCGGGGTGTTCGCGCTGATCGTGTGCGCCGACCTGCTGCTGGGCATCGTTGCAGCGATGTTCATGGGCGACTCCGTGCCCACCGAAGCCAACTGGAAATCGTTGCGGTACCTGCTCACCGCACCCGTAGCGCGGCACCGGTTGCTCATCGGCAAGCTCACAGTCGGGGTGGGGCTGACGTTCGTTGCTGTTGCGCTCCTGCTGTTCTGGGCGCTCGGTGTGGGAGCCGTGGCCTTCGGCATCGAACCTTATGTGGGACTGACCGGCACCACCCTCACCTGGCCCCAACTGTGGCCGCGGCTGCTCGGATCGGTGCTGTACCTCTTCATCGGAGTGCTGCAGGTGGGAGCGTTGGCGTTCTTCCTTGGTGTCCGGAGCGAGGCGCCGCTCGCGGCCGTCGGGGGCGCGGTTCTCACTGTCATCGTCTCGGCCATCCTCGACAGCCTGGACAGTCTCGGTGACCTGCGCCATGCGCTGCCGCTGCATTATTCGCGCGCCTGGCTGGACCTCTTCGCCCACGAGATCGTCTGGACCGAGATCGCCCGGGGTGCCGCCTGGGCGATCTTGTACACGATCCTGTTCGTCGGTCTGGCGTTCCGCCGGTTCCTGCGGGCCGACATTCTGAGCTGACCTCGTCGCAGGAATCGGCGCACGGCTTACGGCTTCTTGCGTCCCCGCCAGAAGTAGGTGATCGGGCCGATGAAGCTCACGAACGACGCCGCGACCCACAGACCCTTCTTGCCGTTGATCTGCTGCGCGGGCCTTCGTGACAGGTCCCACAAAGCCGCTGCGAGCAGTCCGAACTCGGCAGCGGCTCCGACGATCACGAGCGCCTTCTGTGCGAGCGTGAAGTCCTGCCAGCGCTTCTGGTTGCTCTTCATCGCCACCTCCCTCAGTGGTTGGATCAAACGGTAGCTCTCCGGTTGCTGTGCCATGGCGTTCACTCACCCCGCGAGTGGCCGGAGCCCTGGGTATCAGTACGTCAGGAGCGGATCTGTCGTCAGTTGCACCGATAGACACGGTTCGTACGGCAGGTCGGCGAGCGCCGCCACCGCCTCCCGACGCACGGCGTCCTCTTGGTCGACCGCCCAACGCCCCGGCTCGACGAGGAAGACGGCATCGATGTAGAGCTTTCGGCCCAACTTGGTCATCCGGATGGTCGGCTCGGGTAGCTCATGGCGGTGTCGAACCTGAAGCAGGGCTTCAGTCACCGTCTCTTGGACGTCCGGGGCGGGCGCGCCCTCGAGCAGTTCGATCAACGCCGTACGGAAGAGCGCGATCGGTTGCGGCAGCAGCAGGGCGCAACCAATAAGGACGAGCGCAGAGTCGACGTAGGGCGCGACGCCCACGAAGCCGAACCACCCCAAAGCCAGGGCCCCCACAGCCCCCACAGCCACGACCAGGCTGAACACGCTCGAGGCGGACCATTGGCGGGCCTCGGCACTGACGAGGTCGGACAGGGGATCCATGCGTGGGAGTCGGCGCGACACCAGCCAGCAGGCCACCGCGGTCAGGGCGCCGTAGGCAACGAGGGACGCAGGTGCTACCTCCGAGCCGCCGGCGAGCAACACCCGAACCGCCTCCAATGCGGCGTAGGCGAGCGTCCCGAACAGGGCGACCCCCTGCAGGGCGACCGTCAGGGGTACGAGCGCCTCGCGTCCGTAGGGAAAACGTGAGGTGGGGCGGGACGCGGCCAGCCGGGACGCCGCCAGCGAGACCGCGGTCAGTCCCATGCCGATGAGGGCGTAGGCCCCATCGAGGAGGATCACCTGCGATCCGGCAAGCCAACCCCAGATGACTGCCGCGACAGCGATCGACGTTGTCGCGGCCAGGGAGAACCTGAGGGCTCGGCGCTCCCGCTCCGGTGGTGCGGCGGGCATGCCCCCAGTATGGACCGCCCTCGGCGGGGCGCGTGCCACCCGTGGGGGGTGATCTGAGGGCGACCTAGAGGAGCTGACGCGCGTCGGCCGACCGCCGAGACGGTGCGGTGGATGAGGAGATCCGCGCGGGTCATTGAGGAACCTAGACTCGGGCGTCATGACTCAGTTGCAAGGCGAGCGGGTGGTGGTGCGTCCCCTCACGGCGGACGATGTCGTGTTCTTGTTGGCCTACCGCAACGACCCGGTGGTGGCGCGCTACCAGGGATGGCCGTTGCCGTTCACCGACGAGCATGCCGCGGAGTTCGTGAACAATCCGGGGATTCTCGGGGACCCGGGCTGGCTCCAACGCGGCATCTACCTGCGGGAGGGGCGGCTGATCGGTGACGTCGGGGTTTGGACGGGCGACGGTGAAGCCGAAGTCGGGATCACTCTCGCGCCGGATATGCGTGGCAGGGGATACGCTGCCGAGGCGCTCCGCCTGGTGCTGGATCATCTTTTCGGCGACTTGGGGCTCCACAGGGTTGTGGCCGAGGCAGACCCCCGCAACACCGCGGTGTTGAGGCTTCTGGCGGGTTTGGGTTTCCGCCGGGAGGGTACGCGGGCTGCCGCCTACCCGGGCAGGGACGGATGGGCGGATTCTGTCGACCTGGCGCTACTTCGTTCGGAATGGGAGGTCGCGTGACGAGCGCGGTAGGCCAGCGGCGCTGATCGGCGCCGGTGCCGCTCGCTTCGCCCGTCGCGTACATTGGAGGGAAACCTTGGAAGACTAGCGGTACCGTCGAAACGACGTGCCTGGTGACTCGACTCGGAGGAGGGGCCAATGGCCTGGTTGTGGTGGTTGGGGGCCGCACTCATCCTCGGCGTCGTCGAACTGCTCGCCGTCCAGTTGGTTTTCGCGATGTTCGCGGGCGGCGCGCTTGCCGCCATGGTCGCGGCTCTCCTCGGCGCACCGGTGTGGGGGCAGGTTCTCGCCTTCGCCGTGGTCTCTGCCTTCCTGGTCGCCGATGTCCTGCCGATGGCACGCGAGTGGCTCCGGAGGTCGAGCCCGGACACCCTCACCAACGCGCAGGCGCTCCTCGGACGCCCTGCCCGGGTCGTTCTTGAGGTGTCTGACACAGACGGCAGGGTGAAACTCGTCGGTGAGGTGTGGACCGCGCGGAGCGCCAACCCCGACGAGGTGTTTTCCGTGGATGAGGAAGTGGTTGTCACTGAGATCAACGGCGCGATCGCGATGGTGGCGCGCCCCGTCGAGGACCAACGCTGAGGAGCAGCATGGACACCGGTCAGATCATCCTGTGGATCGTCTTGGGACTTTTCACCATTTTCATCATCACCGCGATTGTGCGGGCGGTACGAATCGTGCCCCAGGCAGTCGCGTTGATCATCGAACGGCTGGGTAAGTTCCACACGGTCTTCTACGCCGGACTACATTTCCTGATCCCGTTCGTCGACAGGGTGCGGGCGGGTGTCGACTTGCGAGAGCAGGTGGTCTCATTCCCGCCCCAGCCGGTGATCACCTCGGACAACTTGGTGGTGTCCATCGACACCGTCATCTACTTCCAGGTGACAGACCCGAAGGCCGCGACCTACGAGATCGCCAACTACATCCTCGGTATCGAGCAACTCACTGTCACCACGCTCCGGAACGTGATCGGATCGATGGATCTCGAGCAGACGCTGACCTCGCGCGACCAGATCAACGGACAGCTTCGCGGCGTGCTGGACGAGGCCACCACCAAGTGGGGGATCCGGGTGAACCGGGTAGAACTAAAGGCCATCGACCCCCCCGCGTCGGTGCAGGGATCCATGGAGCAGCAGATGAGGGCCGAGCGTGATCGCCGCGCGGCGATCCTCACTGCGGAGGGCGTCAAACAGTCCCAGATCCTCACAGCAGAAGGCGAGAAGCAGTCAGCGATCCTGCGGGCCGAGGGTGAGGCGCAGGCCGCGATCCTAAAGGCACAAGGCGAGTCCCGCGCCATTCTGCAGGTGTTCGATGCCATTCACCGCGGTGACCCCGACCCCAAGCTGCTGGCCTATCAGTACTTGCAGACGCTGCCGAAGATCGCCAACGGTTCCTCCTCGAAGATGTGGATCGTGCCCACCGAGTTCACTTCTGCGCTCGGAGCAGTGACGCGCGGTTTGACCGGAGGAGACCTGGGTGGCACTGCGGCTGCCAGTGAACCCGCCCGTGTCGTGGACTTCGACAGTCACGCCGACGATCTGCTCCCGGACCTGCGCGACACCAACCTGCAGGACCCGGCAGAGGCGTTGCGCGAAGCCCAATCTGAGTCCGCCAGAGCAACCGCGGAAGCGACCGACGCCGGCGAGCGCTCGGTAATGGGGGCACCGCGGCAGTCCCAGACCGGGACGCGGTCAGAGGGAACGCCGGCGCTTGAGGGACGCCAGCAGTGGGACGCTGCCCACCAGCAGACTCCGATCGGCGGTCAGACCCCCCAGGGCGTCCCGGATCCGTCAACCGAGCCGCAAGAGGAGGGGCGCTTCGAGCCCCGGTAATGGTCTTGTCCTGAGGGACACTGGTCGGCATGACCAGGACGATCTACTACACCGCCAGCAGTTTGGACGGGTTCATGGCCGGTCCGGACAACGACCTGGAATGGCTGGTATCCAGCGGGTTGGAGACCGGGGCGGATGACTCGCCTTTCGGATACACGGCTTTTGAGTCGTCCGTCGGCGCGCTGGTGATGGGGGCACGCACGTACCAGTGGGTGCTGGCTCACGAGCCACAGATGACGGCCGAAACTTGGTTCAGCCAGCCCTGTTGGGTCGTCACCCACCGCGTGCTCCAGCCGATCGCAGGCGCGCCGATGCGGTTCTTCGCGGGTGATGTCGCCGACCTTCACCCCCAATTGATCGCGGCTGCCGGCGACCTTGATGTGTGGGTCGTCGGTGGCGGCGATCTTGCCGGACAGTTCCTGGATGCGGGTCTGTTGGATGAAGTCGTGGTGTCGTACGCGCCGGTGACACTCGGCGCCGGCGCCCCTCTCCTGCCTCGGAAAGGCACGTGGACTCTCGTGGACACCGGCCGGCTGGGGGACTTCGTCGCCGCCCGCTGGGCGGTGTCCCGCGGTTGAGGGTGCGAACCTGGTCAGGCCGCCAGCAGGGCATCGATCCGTTGAGCCAGGACCTTCTCCGTCTGGGCACCTATGATGCGTGCGACGGTGGCGCCGTCCCGGACCATCACTAGGGTCGGGATGCTGCGGGCATCGAACTGATTTGCAGTCCGGGGATTCTCGTCGACGTTGACCTTGACGACCTTGATCCGGCCGGCGTAGCGAAGGGCCAGTCGCTCCAGCACGGGGGCAACCATTCGGCAGGGCCCGCACCACGGCGCCCACAAGTCGATCAGAACGAGTTGACTCGTTTCCAGGGCGCTTGTCAGGTCGTCGTCTCGTGCGTCCACGAGCCAGGGCAACGGCTCCCTGCACGAGGCGCACTGCGGCCGGCCTTTGGCTGACACCGGGACACGGTTCTTGGTTCCGCAAGCGGGGCACACTGTGACTTGAGGACTCATGCCCGACAACTTAACGCGAGGCGAAACCCGGGTCGACGTCGGTCGTCACAACTGGCTCAAACTCGGTCGGCGACACCTCGTGGGCTGCTCGCCGCCGCCGTCCCCGATTCAGCAGTTGCCGACGCCGTTCCACCCCGCAACACTGCGCGTGACAATTACTCCCCGGAACGCCCGATCGGGGCATTCTGGAGCGACTTTTCGTCGTTCCGGGGACTGTCCGTCACATTGACCTTCGTCGCACTCGTCTCGAATCGGTGGAAAGTGCCTCGGGGTGCTGGCTCCGGCGACGCCTCGTCAGGGACACATCGCACAAGCCCAGCGGCCGTACTTGGGCATGGCTAGCATGGAGACAGGCCAAGGACGGCCGCTATCCGGGCGTTCGGAGCCTTCGACGGAGGTGTCTCCCATGCCTAGTTTGTTGGAGCGGATGAGCGGGCTTCTTCGGTTCCGGTGGTGCTGTCGTCCACCCTCCGCGCCTTCCGGGGTCACGGCTACCCCAGGCGGCGGCAGCATGGAAGTGCAGCTCACCTGGGATCCGCTGGCAACGGCCGGGCACTACCTGGTTTATCGCCGGAAGGGTATCGGGCAGTATGGCCTGCTGGCGGTAGTCACCGGCGATGCGCTCGGACTGCTGGTCCCAGGAAAGCTCGGGATCGTGGACGCCCCCGACTACTGGCCGTGGCCGTCGGGAGGCGATCCTGCGGCGGAGCGCTGCTACGCGGTGTCCGTCGTCTCGACGGACGGCCTCGAAGGGCCGATGTCCGCCGTGACATGCGCGGTGCCGCTATGAAGACGCGGTCCAGCGATCCCGTCGCGAGGCGGTCTTCCGCGTGGTCAGGGGTGTGCGGAGTGCAAGGTCGGCGTCGCCGGCTTATGGCGCTGGTGGCAGTGGCAGCGGCGATGTTGATGGCAGTGGCGGGTCTCCCAGCACTCAGCATCGCCGACCAATCGGTCACGTTCCCCGCCGCCCCCTACGAGGGACTCCAACTCACGTTCACCGTGGCCGGGGCCGAACTTGGGCCGGGGGAGGAGATGGAGAACATCCCCGGTGCCACCTGGGGTCCGGGGGTCATCTACCGCAACGGCAAGTACACGGGAGGGCCAATCACCGTCACAGGGACTGCGACCGGGGCGGCCGGAGCCTACGGCTATCTCGAGGCCAGCCTCACCGGTTCGACCACCCGGATCACCTTCAACGCTCCGGAGGGGGCCTGGAGCAAGGATTTCAAGCTGACCGTGGACGATCCCGGCAGTTACTCCTCGGTCGGGCTGACGATCACTATCCAACGGTTCAGCAAGTACGACGCGATCAGGGTCGCGGCGACCCTCAACAACCCGAATCCGGTCACGACCTCTACCGAACCAACGCCGTCCACTTCGCTCACGCCTTCTGGATCACCAACGCCGGCCGGTAAGCGTCCGTGCAACGAGGCAGTCCGGGCGTACGACCTCGACCCGACAGCCGGGATTGGCACGACCTTCGACTACGACGACATCCAGCGGCAGTTCGAGAAGGCAATCTCTGACTACGAGCGCGACGCGAAGTCGACAGCCTTCGCGCAGGACAACATCCTGGGGACGCTGCCGGCGCTCGCCTGGCTGGGCAACCAGGGTGGGGCGACCAGCGTCGTGAACAAGCAGTTCGTGTTCACCACCGACGCCGACCGCGAGAAGTGGAAGGTGCGGTTACCCAAACCCAAGGAGGTCAGCCCCGGCACAGAGCGCGCCCTGTACGAGGCCATCTACGCCTTCAGCAAGAAGGAGCAGCGCAAGCTCACGCCGGGGGACGTGCTGTATCTCGCCCTGCAGCAGCGCAACGGCAACGTCAAGGACGCCATGCTGCTGGCCCACAACACGCTGCGGTCCCTGTCGCGCATGGAACAGACCATGGGCAACACCGACTTCGAGTGGACGCTGGTCGAACACAACCCCGCGTTCATCGGCGACTACCTTGAGCCGCTGGTCGACCCGGCGCCGCTGGGCGAGGGGCAGAACACGGGTTCCTGGTACCACATGTTCGGGACCGCTTACTTCGAGATGCAGGCGCGCGGTACCTGGGGGGCCTACACCCTCGTCCAGATGTCGGGGGACGCGACCAGTGACCAGGTGACGGAACTGACTCAGCAGATGCTGCAGATCCTGCGCAAGGATCCGAAGCTGCAGGTGCCGGCGAACCAGACTCTGTACAGCAAGCTCGCCAACCAGGTGGAGCAGGTGGCCCGCAAGTACATCTTCGGCTCGCCGGACGACCCCGCGAAGTACTGCTACAACGTCGTGGGCGCCAAGATCGGGGCGTGGCTGTATCAGAAGAGGCTGCTCATCAAGCCAGCGATCCAGGCACCTCCGGTCCCGCCGAGTGGGGCAACGATTCCCACCTTCCCGTTCGGGCCGCTGCCCCTCGGGAACCGGCCACGGGGCTGGGATCCGGCGAAGGTCGATCCCGACACCATCATCTCGTCGTCGCCACTGAACATCACCTGGTCGGACGGCCGGGAGACCATGATCCTCGACCAGGCCAGTCAGAGTCTGTACGGCTACTTCCCGGTCAGCGTGCTGCCGCAATGGGAAGCGGACGACGAGACTTGGGGCATCGTGTGGACGAACACCGGGTCGGACAGCTACCGACTCACACTCGAAGCCGCTGACTCGGGCTGGGCACACCTGACCCGGCAACACGGGTCTCGGACGCTGGTGTACCCGATCGAACTCACGGCCGGCGAGAAGCTCACACTGACCATCGACCCGACCTCCCCGACGGAACCCATCAAGCGCGCTGACGGGTCTGCGATCGTCCCCGTGGAGACCTTGCCTGCAGAGACGGAGCCCGAGCCAGACCGTGACCAGGGGCTATGGCCCCCGCTCATCTTGGCCGCGATCGGTCTTGTGTCCTTACTTGTGACGGTCGGAGTTGTGGTCCTGCTGGTGGTTCTCTCTCGTCGTGGAAGGCGCCCGCCGACCATGCGCCCGCCGCACATGGGGCCGCCGAACATGGGTCCGCCCACCACGCGCCATTAGTGGGATGCATGCCAGACGTGCCCGCCCGTGAGCAGAGGGTGCGCAGTTGCTTGCGAGCGCATGATATCTTGAGATATCAAGGAGGTGGTCTCCATGCCTGACTTGCTGATTCGCGACTTCCCCGCGGAGGATCTGGACCTGCTTGACGAGCAGGCGCGCCGACTCGGCCTCTCGAGGGTCGAATACCTGCGCCGCCAGTTGCACCAAACGGCGAGAAGGCTCGACTCGCAAGTGACGGTTGCCGACATGCGCAACTTGGCCGACCTCATCGGTGACCTCGACGAGGAGTCCGTGATGACCCGGGCCTGGTCGTGACCACCACGTGGCTCATAGACAAGTCGGCGTTGATCCGGCTCGGTCGTAGCCAGACCTCAGACGAGTGGGCGGCGCGCATCCAGCGAGGGCTGGTGTGCATCTCGACCGTTACCCGGCTTGAGGTCGGCTACTCGGCGAGGTCGGCGGCGGACCTTACCCGAGCGTTCGCCAGTCCGCCGTTGTCGGCCATGCCCGTGGAGTACTTGACTCCGGCCATCGAGGACCGGGCTGTTGCGGTGCAACGGTTGTTGGCCGAGCGGGGACACCACCGCGCCCCGTCCATTCCAGACCTACTGATCGCTGCAACCGCCGAACTCGCCGGTCGAACCGTGTTGCACATGGACAAGGACTTCGAACTCATCGCCGAGGTGACCGGCCAGGTCGTCGAACGGCTCGATGAATCGGAGCACCCCGACGCGCCCGATCGCTGAGGAGTCGCGGCGTCGTGGCTCCCGGGGAATCAACCCCCGCGACCGGGGGTTATGCGTGAGGGAGGAAGGAGGGCTGCCGTGACCATGTCGCCGTGGATGATGCTCCACTCCCTGTCGCGCGATTCGTCCGTCGTGGACAAGAAACTCGCGCCGGGCACGTCGCGCCGGGTCCTGGCCTACGCGGGGCGCTACCGAGCCTCCATCGCAGCGTTCCTGCTGGTGGTCGTCCTGGACTCGGTGCTCGTCGTGGCCGTGCCGCTGCTGTTCCGCGAGATCATCGACCAGGGTGTGATCCCTGGTGATGCGGGGGTCGTGGTTCGACTCGCCTTCATCGTTGCGGGCATCGCCCTGCTCGAGGCGGTTCTCACCGTGGTCCAGCGGTGGTTCTCCTCGCGAATCGGCGAGGGCCTCATCCTCGACCTGCGCAGCGAGGTGTTCGGCCACGTGCTGAAACAGCCCATCGCCTTCTTCACCCGCGCGCAGACCGGCTCGCTGGTGTCGCGGCTCAACAGCGACGTCATCGGAGCCCAGCAGGCGTTCACGTCCGTGCTGTCCAATGTCGTCAGCAACATCGTCTCCGTCGCCCTGGTCGTCGGCACGATGTTCGCACTCTCGTGGCAGTTGACGCTGGGGGCGCTTGTTCTCGTCCCGGTCTTCCTGATCCCTGCGAAGTACATGGGACGGCGGCTCGCCGGCCTGGCCCGCCGTCAGATGTCGCTGAACGCCGACATGGGCTCCCGGATGACCGAGCGCTTCAACGTCGCCGGTGCCCTGCTGGTCAAGCTCTTCGGCACGCCGGAGCGCGAGGAGGCGGAGTACGCCGACCGTGCCGCGCGCGTGCGTGACGTCGGGATCAGCATCGCGCTCAACCGGTCGATCTTCATGGCGGCGCTGACACTCGTAGCCGCTCTTGCCACTGCGATGGTGTACGGCGTCGGTGGCCTGATGGCGGTCGGCGGGTCGCTCACGGTCGGCACGCTGCTCGCCCTCGCCGCCCTGTTGGCCCGCCTCTACGGGCCGCTGACCGCGCTTTCCAACGTGCGCGTGGACGTCATGACGGCCCTGATCTCGTTCGAGCGCGTCTTCGAGGTGCTCGACCTCGAGCCGCTGGTCGTCGAGAAGCCCGGGGCAGTGCCGCTGCCGGAGGGGCCGCTCGACCTCGTCGTCGACGGCGTTTCGTTCCGCTACCCGTCAGCCGACGAGGTGTCGCTCGCCTCGCTGGAGTCGACGGCGTCCGGTGACCGCCGCGCCGGCGGGCCGGTGCTGCACGACATCTCCCTGGCTGCCCGGGCCGGCCAACTGGTGGCGCTCGTCGGGCCCTCGGGGGCGGGCAAGACCACGGTGACCTCACTCGTGGCCCGACTCTACGACCCCACCTCGGGAGCCGTGCGCATCGGTGGCATCGATCTGCGCGACGCCACCATGGAGTCTCTGCGCGAGCGGGTCGGTGTAGTGACGCAGGATGCGCACCTGTTCCACGACACGATCCGGGCCAACCTGTTGTACGCGCGGCCCGACGCCACCGATGCCGAACTCGGCCAAGCTTTGCGGCTGGCGCAGATCTCGGACCTCGTCGACGACCTGCCCGAGGGGCTCGATACCGTCGTCGGCGATCGCGGGCATCGCTTGTCCGGCGGCGAGAAGCAGCGGCTGGCGATCGCCCGGTTGCTGCTCAAGTCGCCGGACGTCGTCATCCTGGACGAGGCCACCGCTCACCTCGACTCCGAATCGGAGGTCGCCGTGAAGCGCGCCTTGGACGAGGCGCTAACCGGTCGGACGTCGCTCGTCATCGCCCACCGCCTCTCGACGATCCGGCAGGCCGACCTCATCGTCGTTCTCGACCACGGCCGCGTCGTGGAGAGCGGGCGCCACGAGGAGTTGCTCGAGCGCGGCGGTCTCTACGCGGAGTTGTACACAACCCAGTTCGACGTCAGCCCGACAGATCCTCTGGGTGACGCGGCCTGACTGAGTGGACCTGGCCTCCTCTTCGACTTGTCCGGTGGCGACGCCCTACTGCTGCTCGGACGTCGCCACCAGCCAGGGATCAGGGGATGTCGCTGCGGGCGGCTTCCACGCGAAGCTGCCGAGCGTCGAAGGACGTGAGCAGGCGCTGGCTCTCAAGGGATCGGGCGCTGGCACCGACAGCGTTGACGTAGGTGCCGTGGTTCTTGTAGAGAGCGTCGAGGGTCTGCTGGTCCAATGGCCTCTCCCACCCGGCGATGAAGCAGAAAGACGCACCGGTCGCGGAGCCGAACCAGGTGCTTGTCGGGACGTCGAGATACGGCGACCGCCAGCCTCCGGTCACATTTCCGTACTGGTCGAGGACGGGTGCACCGTTCTCGACCGTGATCCAGGGCGTTCGCGGTGGGGCGACACCTTCTCTGACCCACAGGTCGAGGTTCTGCAGCGCCGCGTTGAAGAAGATGTCGCTGGGGAACCGGCTGCGGGGTCCCTCGTTGCACTGCATCGGCGGGACTGTTCGGTCGGCACGGATGATGTCCGCGGGGGCGGCAGAGTAGTACAGCTCGTCGGGGGTGGCGTGCCCCGCCCCCGCCATCTCGTAATGCCGGTACAGGTCGCCGGGTACGTCGCTGTCGGCCCGTCGGGACCCGATGCCGCGCAGGTAATCCGACTGGGACATGATTCGCATCACGGGGACGCCCGCGTTGGAGATCTGGCGACGCGCGTCGGTCGCCGGCGGCGCCTGCTCGCACTGGTTCATCGGATAAGCACCGGCGAACGCTCCTCCGGCAACCCCCACGATGTAGCCGTCGTAAACCGGAGTCCCCTGCTCGGCAACGACCAGCGGATGGATGGCGTTGATGTAGTTGACCAGGTAGCCACCGGTCTGGGAGTACCCGAACCCGTACGCGTGCTCGACCCGGGAGGTGGAGGAACCGTACCGAAGCGGGTTGCTCGCGTCTCCGGCTCGGAGCCACTGACCGACCTGGGTGTACATGTCCCAGACGAGCCCGTTCTCAGTCATCCGCGAGCTGTCCGGAGCGACTACCTGACAGTTGGCCGGGTCAGTCAGGGGGCGAGGGTTGGCCCAGTTCAGGGAGCCGTACCTCGCGGGGTCGAAGTTCTTGAGCGCCTGCACGGCTATGGGCTTGGCCGTGATGCCGACCCAGGCGTCACCGCTTTGCAGCATCTGCTCATGAGCGACGGCCCAGCCGATGTTGAGGTCGAACAAGTTGGAAGGATTCAGCATCTCGACCACGACGTTGCCGCTGAAGTGCTGCGGTTTGGAAGGTCGGCGCACCAAGACACGGGTCGTGTACGGAGCATCCGGCGTGATCACTTGTGCTGGTCCCGTTTCGGGCCACGTGTAGACGTTCGATTCGCCGCTGACCAGGTATTCCTCTTCGACATAGCCGAGCTTGGACAGGTTCTGCGGCACCAACTGGTGATCTGCGGCACCGAAGGGATAGGACGTCGGGGATGTCGCCAGCGGTCCCACCACGTTGGTGAGGCTGCTGCTCAGCGACGGCTGAGTGTCCGTGGCCATCGCAGGTCGGGTCATTATCGTGAGCGAGGAAGTCAGGAGTGTGGCGCACGCCACTGCAGCGACCACCCTCCGGCCTTTTCGTGAAGGACTTCTCTGGAAGGTCATCTCGAGAGCTCCTTTGCTTGGGGGTGCAGGCGCTCGCGGGGGTGCGGGTGCGCCAGGTTGCCACACAATAACTCTCGAATGGGTGGCTGTCATCACCTCGCCGCCGGCAAATTGCCGGCGGCGACAGCGCGACGCGCAGGCTGGCTGTGGTTCCGTCGCACCCGATCCGCCGACGCGGGCGTCATGTAACCGCTGCGGGTGGTGGGACGTCAGCAAGGCCGTCTTAACGGCCGCGTCAACGTGAGCTTGGAGGGCTCTGGCTCAGCGTCGTTGGTAGATCCCACGACGATGACCCACGGCGATCACGAGCACCAGCATGACGCCGTCACTGATCTCGTAGACGATCCGATAGTCGCCGGTGCGGACGCGCCACTCACCTGCACCGCCGACGAGCTTCTTCGCGGCGCTGGGTCGTGGTTCCTCCGCGAGCAACTCGATGGCGGCCTGGACGCGCCGACGTGCTGGTGCATCCAGCTTCCCGAGTTGCCGCACTGCCGCCGGGGCGATTTCGATCCGGTACGTCATGCCAGACCGAGGTCGGCCTTGACCTGCTCCCAGGGAACGGTTGGGACGCCATCGGCCAACTCCGCGCGCGCAGCCGCGGCCGCCTCGATATCGGCTAGGTCCTCGGCGGCCGCGATCAGGCGGTCGAGGTCGTCGGCGTCGATGACCGCCGCGACCCGCTGGCCGCGTCGAGTCAGGTAGACAGGGTCGTGTCGCACGCGGGCAGCGTCGACCACGTCCGCCAAGCGCGCTCGTGCGTCGGTAACGGTCATCTCGGTCATGACGCCAGGATACCCGCTGGAAGCGCTGAAATGTACATTGCAGCTGGTCGGTTGCTGGGTGGCTCACCCGAATCGAGGGTTTGCCTGTCATCGCTCTCTGTGGTGGAGGGCCTCTGAATGGCAGAATCCGGCCCATGGCAACGAAGAGCGACGGCTTTTCAGCGGAGGAGAAGGCCGCCATCCGGCAGGCTGCTGCCGAGCGCAAGCGTTCGCGGGCGGGCAAGAACGGCGAGGAGGACGTCCTGGCAGTGATCGCGGCGATGGACCATCACGACCGGCCGATCGGAGAAGGACTGCACGCCCTCGTCCAGCGCGAACTGCCGGAGTTGACGTGCAAGACCTGGTACGGCTTCCCGGCCTACTGCAAGGACGGCAAGGTGGTGTTCTTCTATCAGTCAGCCGGGAAGTTCAAGACCAGGTACGGCCACATCGGGTTCCAAGACGTCGCCCACCTCGACGCCGGCGACATGTGGCCGACGGCCTTCGCGATCCTGGAGTGGAGCCCCGAGGTGGAGGCGCGGGTTGCCGACCTCATCAAGCGTGCGGTCGGCTAGAAGGCGGGGATAAGCTTTGGCGTCATGGCCATCGGGCGGGACGCGTTGATCAGGATTCTGGCGGAGGCGGATCCGGTGGGGCTGATCGCCGCGGGCGCTGCGAAGGACGAATACGCCGCTGAGGCGGATGCGATCCTTGCTCTCAATGGCGTTCCGAGAGTGACCGAGATCACCGGCATCTTCGCTGTCAGTTTCAGCGAGCCAGGAGCGTGCACCCGCGACACGGCGCGCTGGATCGCCGAGGAGATGGTGCGCCGAACCGGGCTGTAACGCACGCGGCACGCAAGGAGGTGGACGGTGTCAGCGGTCAATAGTGGTAGCGGCAGGCGGCGATGCGGACTTCGTTCTCGAGAACTTTGTAGACGAGGCGGTGTTCGTCGGTGATCCGGCGTGACCAGTAGCCGGCGAAGTCGTGTTTGAGTGCTTCGGGCTTGCCGATGCCCTCGTTGCCGTTGCGGATGACGTCCTGAACAAGCAGGTTGATGCGCTTGAGGACCCGGCGATCCTGGGTCTGCCACCACAGGTAATCTTCCCAGGCGTTAGTGTCCCAGACGAGTTGCACCTCGTGTCAGTCGGCGTCGACGAGTTCGCGGGCCGTGCCGGCTCCGGACTCGAGCCGTTCCATGGCGTCGAGTAGGCGACGTGCGTTGGCAGGAGACCGCATTAGGTAAGCGGTTTCGCGCAGGGACTCGAAATCGGCCAGAGAGACGATCACGACGGGTTCGTGGCCAGCGCGGGTGATCACGATCTCTTCGCGATCGTTGATCACGGAGTCAAGCACCTCGGCGTAGTGGGCGCGGGACTCTGTGTAGGTCATCGTTTTCACGGATCCTCCTCTGTACAGATAACTGTACGTGTCCCGGGCTGTAGCGGCAAGAGGTGCCGGTCGCAGGTGGTGGGAATGGGCAACTCCGTCGGCTCGTTGAAGGGGGTGAACTCGGGAGGTGCCTATGGACGCAGAGTCGCCGTTGGACGCCTACTCGGCCGCTGTGATCAAGGTAGTGCAATCCGTCGGACCGTCGGTTGCGAGCCTGTTCGTGGGTGACGAGCGCGGTAGGGAAGGATCCGGTTCCGGGGTGGTCATCGGCGACCGGGTGTTGGTGACCAACGCCCACGTGGCCGATCGGGCGCGCAGAGTGCGGGCGGCGTTCTCCGACGGGACCCAGGTGGAAGCCGCTGTCGTAGGGATCGACCGGCTGTCCGATCTGGCAGTGGTGCGAACCGGGGACGACGTCCCGCCACCGGTCGAGTTCGGGGACGCGGCGACGCTGCAGGTGGGCCAACTCGTGGTTGCGATCGGCAACCCCATGGGCTTGGCGGGCTCAGTGACCACCGGGGTCGTCAGCGGACTCGGCCGCTCGTTGCCCGCCCACAGCGGCGCACACACCCGCATGATCGAGGACGTCATCCAGACCGACGCCGCCTTGAACCCGGGCAACTCGGGAGGCGCGCTGGTCGACACCTCCGTTCGGCTGGTCGGGGTCAACACCGCCGTCGCGGGCTTCGGGCTCGGCCTGGCGGTGCCGATCAACGCCACCACGCGGCAGATACTGCGCGCGCTGCTCGAGGACGGCCACGTCACGAGGTCAGTCCTCGGTGTGGCCGTGGCACCGGCGCCACTCCCACCGGCTTTGGCCGAGCGGCTCGGCCGGAGCCACGGCGTCCGCCTGGTTCAGGTCGAATCGGGTGGCCCCGCGGACCGGGCCGGTCTGCGCGTGGGCGATGTGGTGGTGACGATCGGCGATGAACCCGTCGCCGACGCCCAGACGTTGCAGCGGCGGCTCTTCGGGCACCCGCCCGGCAACCCGCTGGCAATCACCACCTTCCGCAACGGAGCGATGGTGGACGTCATCGCCCAGCCGGAGCTACTCAGGGAGGGGTGAAGTCGCTGACATTCGGTGCTGTGCCTCAGCCTCGGTTGCGGCGTCGACCCGATGCCCGGTGACGGCGAAGGCGGCTGACAGTCGGCCGTGTGGCCCCGCGGCGAGTCCAGTAATGCCCGCATGCCCCGCATCGTGGATAGGCCCGTCGCGTGGCAGTGGATCCGGACCCGATGCGTGACGAGGGCGGCGCAACCCCAGGACGGCTCAACTCCAGTCCTTGACGGCTCAACTCCAGTCCTTCGGCATTGATCCACTGAGTGGATCAATGCCGAAGTGCGCCGAACCACACAAGAAGGGAGCCACGCCCGGGGAGTCCAGCAGAGCGGCGTGCGGACGGGCGGCGGTGGTCTGGAATGTGCCGTGATGCTGTGACTACTGTGGGGCACCGAGTGCGCGGGAGGCGGGACCGTGAAGGCCGTGGTTGTTTACGAGTCGTTGTGGGGTAACACGGCGGCGGTCGCGAGGGCGATCGCGGACGGGCTGGGGACCGGGGCGCAAGCGCTGTCCACGGCCGACGCCTCCGGGGTGACCGTGGCGGAGGCCGACCTGATCGTCGCCGGAGCGCCCGTGTTCGCGTTCCATCTCTCATCGGACAGGATGCGCGACTCCATTCGCGACAGTCCTGAACCGGGTGCGCCGACCCCGGACCTCACCCATCCGTCCCTGCGATCCTGGCTGGAAGCCCTGCCGCCGGGATCCACGCGCTGCGCGTCCTTCGACACGCACGTGCGCGGACCCTTCGGTAAGGGCGCCCCGACGATCGCCGAGATGCTTCAGGCCAAGGGCTACCAGCTCGTGAGCCCGGCAAAGGGATTCGTCGTCCACGGTAAGTACGGGCCGATGCGGCCGTCCGAACTCGCGAGGGCGAAGCAGTGGGGGAAGGAGTTGCGCGGGTTGATTGGGTTCTGAGCCGCCGATCACGCAGATGCGGTGGGCGCGCTAGACGTCCGTAGGGCAGACTCAGTTCAAAGCGCTGTCAGGAGGGCCTCATGACCGAACACACGACTCTGGCTGGAATGGGAGCGATCGTCGCTGACGCGGGAGTCGCCTTCCGAGTATGGGCACCACATGCCGACAGCGTCTCGGTTACCGGTGACTTCAACGACTGGAAGCCCGAGTCCAACCCTATGGCGAACGAGGGGAACGGGTTCTGGTACGGCTTCGTCGCGGGTGCCGAGGTCGGGCAGCAGTACAAGTTCCATCTGGTAAACGGAGACCTGGAGTTGGACCGGATCGACCCGTACGCGATGCAGGTCACCAACTCGGTGGGCAACGGAGTCATCTACGACCACAGCGCCTTCGACTGGGAGGGAGTCACCGCCCATTGTCCACCGCATCACGAGATGGTCATCTACGAGATGCATGTCGGGTCGTTCGCACCGTCCGATGACGGCGTGGGGGGCTTCGCTGACGTTGTCGAACAGCTGGACTATCTGCAGGACCTTGGCGTCAACACCCTGCAGATCATGCCCGTGGCAGAGTTCGCCGGTGACCAGTCCTGGGGTTACAACCCCGCTCACATCTTCGCCGTCGAGAGCGCCTACGGCGGGCCGGACGCGTTCAAAAACCTGATCAAGACCGCCCATCAACGCGGTTTCGCGGTCGTCCTCGACGTGGTTTACAACCACTTCGGGCCGTCCGACCTGGACTTGTGGCAGTTCGACGGTTGGTCGGAGAACGACAAGGGAGGAATCTACTTCTACAACGACGACCGGTCAGAAACGCCGTGGGGGGACACGCGTCCCGACTACGGACGCGAAGAGGTAAGGCGCTTCATTCACGACAACGCCATGATGTGGCTGCGTGATTATCACGTCGATGGCTTGAGGCTCGACATGACCCCTTACATGCGCAGCGTCGGCGGATCCGGCTTCGAACTGGAGGAAGGCTTCGGGTTGATGCGCTGGATCACTGACTCCATGCGAAACGAATACCCCGGCCGGATCTCGATAGCCGAGGACCTGCACGGACACGACCGGATTGTCGGCACGGAGGACTTCGGCGCGGGGTTCCATGCTCAATGGGACGCTGAGTTCGTTCATCCGGTCCGCCACGCGATCACCGCCATGAACGATGAGGAACGATCGCTCGCCTCCATCGCGGACGCTATTGCCCACAACTACGACGGCGACCCGTACAGGCGCGTCGTGTACACAGAATCCCACGACGAAGTGGCCAACGGATCCGCACGTGTTCCGCATGAAATCGACCCCGAGAACGCTGACGGATGGTTTGCGCAGAAGCGCTCAACCGTGGGCGGGGCGCTGGTCATGACAAGTCCGGGAATCCCGATGATCTTCCAGGGGCAAGAAGCGCTGGAGGGTGGGTGGTTCTCCGATGACGACCCCTTGGACTGGGACCGGATCGAACGGTATGAGGGCATCACGAAGCTCTACAAGGACCTGATCGATCTGCGCCTCAACAGGCATGGGGAGACCAGAGGGCTCACCGGACGAGGCCTCAACATCTACCACGTCAACGAGGAGGACAACGTCATCGTCTTTCAGCGCTGGATGGAGCATGGCGCGGGGGACGATGTCGTCGTCGTGGTCAACCTGAGCACCTCGACCTACACCGACTACCGGATTGGCATGCCCCACGCGGGTCAGTGGAAGCTCCGCTTCAATTCCGACTCCAAGCTGTACAGCGCGCTCTTCGGCGACCATGAGAGCTTCGACATCACAGCGTTCGATGAGGAACAGGACGGCATGGGCGCTCACGCCAACATCTCGGTCGGTCCGTACTCAGTGCTCATCTACAGCCAGGATGCGTGAGCGAGTCCACCCTGCTGTAGAAGTCGTCGCGCTCGAGAACGAGGGTCGGTCGGGCAAGCAGGGATCCTCGCGCTGGCGGCCACCGTATGGCCAGAGTGGAACGCGCGACCTAGGCTCAAACCCATGAAGCGCCTGCTCGCATCGCTGGCCGTGCTCGGTTTGCTCGTGGGACTCGTGCTGCTGCCGACTCTCGTCTACCGAAACCCGGGCACGGGCGACGGAGCCGTCTACGAGCCCACCTCGATCACCGACTACAACGCGGTCTTCGATGTCGACGGAAGCGGGCAGATGGGGGTGACCGAGACCCTGGCGCTCAACGTGCCCACTTCGGACCGGCACGGTCTTTTCCGTTTCTGGGACGAGTACGACGTAAACCAGCCGCGCGCCGTCCGCGTACCGCAGGACGTCTCCGTCACCCGCGACGGATCGCCTGAGCCCTGGATCATGCAGCGCCAGAGCGCGGGACGATTCCACGTGGCGCGGATCGGAGACGCGAACGTCTACCTGCAGCCCGGCCAGCACACCTACGTACTGGGCTACAGGATCCAGGACGTGCTGCTGCCGGGCGAGGGCAATAACTCGACCTTCTACTGGGACCTGATCCCGTCGGGTTGGCAGCAGCGCATCGGCACGGCCCGTCTGACGGTTAACCTGCCCGCTGCGGCCGAACAGGTCGAGTGCATGGTCGGCGTGGGGGCCTCGGGCGGTTGCCAGGCGAAGGGCGAGGGGACCCGGACCCTGGTCATCGAGGTAACAGGCCTGGCGCCGCACACGCCGGTCACCGTGCGTGCGCGGGTGGCGACGCCCGCACCGGCAGCGGACTTGGCGCCGTGGAGCGCGGCCTGGCGACCGGTGCTCGGATCGTCCTTACCGGTGCTCGTAGTGGTCCTGCTGCTGGCCGCCGGCGCCGGCGTTGTCGGCTACCGGTTGGCGCGCCAGACACACGAGACGACCCCGCCCTTCCCGCTGCAGTATGCGCCGCCGCCCGGCATCGGCCCGGCACAGGCGGCGTACATCCTCAAAGAGGGGGTCGGCAAGCAGGAGTTCGTCGCGAGCCTGATGTACGGCGCCGAGCGCGGAGCGCTGATGCTGGATCGACTGCCCGACGGCAAGACCTGGAGGGTGAGCGAGGTCGACTCGGGGGCCTGGCAGGACGTCGACAAGACGACCCACCAGATCGCCAAATCGTTGGGGGTGACCCGCGGAGGTACCTTCGTGGCGGAGCGCAGGGACGTCGACGCGGGCAAGACGCTGCAGTCCTCGCTCGCCACGATGGACCGCAGCGTCAAGGGCTGGGCCCGCCAGTCGGGCTTGATGACCCAGGCGGGTCCGGGTCTCGGCGGCGGCCTGCTGGTGATCCTTGCTGCGGTGGCGGCCGGCTTGCTGGCACTGCTGCCCGTCATGTGGGATGAGGCCCCCTTCCGGATCAGCGCCCTGGCGCTGGTGCCCGGCGCGTTCGCCATGTTCGGGGCATCGATGCTCCTGCCGGGGGCGAGCACCAAGCGCACAGCTTCCGGGCGGGACCTGTGGTCGCGGATCGGGGGTTTCCGCCGGGTGCTGTCCACCCCGTCGAGCGAAGAACGGTTCGACTTCTCCGGGCGCCAAGAGCTCTACACCGCCTACCTGCCTTGGGCTGTCGCGTTCGGCAGTGCCGATCAGTGGGCTGCCAAGTACCGCACCGAAATGGGGGTCGATCCGCCGACTCCGCACTACTTCGGTGGGTACGTCGGCGGGGCGCACGCAAACTTCGCGTCCTCGATGGTCTCCGACTTCTCCTCCACGCTGGACTCCGCCATCTCCGCCTACGCGGCCACCCAGGCTTCCTCCTCCGGCGGGGGAGGCGGAGGTGGCGGTGGCGGTGGTGGCGGGGGTGGGGGGTCCTGGTGACACCCTGCCGGCGCAGCCCGACCCGCAACAGAATGCTCTGCCGACCCGTCCCGATTTCTGAGAGGCTCCGCACATGGAATTCGTAATAGGCACTTTCGCCGTCATGGCTATCATCGTCGCTGCCGTCGTGGTTCTCGGCGTGGTGGGCTTCAACAAGCTCCGTAAGGCGGACATCGCCGCACAGGAAGCCATTGGTGGTATCGACGTCCAACTCACCCGCCGGGCCGACCTGATCCCGAACCTCGTGGAGACCGTCAAGGGGTACGCCGGTCACGAGAAGGGCGTGCTGGAAGAGATCACCCGCGCCCGGGCGAGTGTTCAGCAGGCGGCCGCCGGCGGTGACGTGCCGGCCAAGGCAGCCGCCGATGCCGAACTCCAGGGCGCCCTCGTGCGACTCAACGCAGTCGCCGAGAACTACCCCGACCTCAAGGCCAACACCAACTTCCTCGAGCTGCAGCGGCAGTTGGCCGCGACCGAAGATCAGATCTCCTTCGCCCGCCAGTACTACAACGACGCCGTGCGCCAGCTGAACAACCTGACCCAAACGATCCCGTGGATGGTGCTCACAGGCATGGCCGGTGTCCGCAAGCGCGACTTCTACGAGGCCCCCGAGGGTCACGAGAACCCCCCACAGGTCCGGTTCTAGGTCTCCAAGCTAACCGTCCTGGTTCAACGCGGCTGCCGAACCACCCTTTCGCGCTGGCGGGATAGGTCTTGACTAGGAGATATTCGCAAGCGAACCATCGAAGAAGCGGCACCCGACAATCGCGGCACCGCAGGCCGCCCGAGGTGGTCGGGACTTCTACGCATGTGCGCTTGATTTGGGCAGATCCCCGTGGGACCCCCATCGGGAGGTCGGGGATGGCTATGATCGCGCTCAAGCGACTCGCACAACGCGGCATCCCCATCTATACCCGAGGCAGTGGCGCCCCGGGTTGGCAGTCGATCGAAGCAACAAAGGGGTCCGCTGGCTACCTGACGGGCGAACAAGGCGGATAGCACATGGGCAGATTGTTGAACTTCACCCCTCACCGGGAACTGGTCTACCGTCCCGAGAACGGGGCTGTGGTCGAACTGCCCCAGCGCGGCAACGTGCGCCTGGTTGAGGAGTACCTGCCCGGCGGACAACTCTCGAACGGATTGCCCCTTACGTGGCTGCGCTACGGGGCGCCTGAAGGTCTGCCTGATCCGGCGCCAGGTGTCGTGTATGTGGTGTCCCAACTTGTGGTCAACGCCTGTCCCGAGAGGGACGACCTGGTCTTCCCGGCTGGCCTGCTGCGCAACGAGCACGGCGACATCACCGGGTTCCGCTTGCTTGCCCGGTCGGCGCCGAGCGACGCAGTTGCAGAGCGTCAAGGGACTGAATCATGACTTTCGTCAACCTGTCCAAACTTCGTGAGGTTCCCGACCATGGTGAAGCGCGGACAGGTGCTCGGCCACTCCCCGAAGAGGGAACAGGCTCTGCAGCGTCACACAGGAACGCTCACCCTCACGTGGACGCTCAAGCCCCCTGGAGTGTAAGCGTGCTTTGCGTCGGTTCTGGGACGCTCCGACAAGGTTTTCCCGAACGAGGCGCGGGTGAACGGTGCAGTTGTTGGTCCCGCCGAGACGTCTGCGGAGGTACGTTCCGAAGGCAACAGGAGGCACTGGGATGAGTCCATATGTGAATGGTGGCCCGAAGCACGACGACGGAGACCATTTCATCAATCCCTACACCTTCGTCCCGCTGCCGGGATCGGTTGAGCGAGGAAAGCCGCGCGGCCACGCATCGATGAAATCGAGCAATAAGGACGGATACTCAGGCTACTTCGACTGGGTACTCAGGTTCGACACGCCACTCATTCTGCCCAAGGATGAGCCATGTGGCACACGCGTAATCAAATACGCGGGTTCAGCTCTTCGGGGTGTTCTGCGCAGCCTGCACGAGACCTTGGCGGGCGGTTGTCTGCGAATCTTTGATGAGGACTTCGTTCCTGTCCATAGACAGCCCATGGCGGCGGGCAACGCAGTGAAGACGCTAGCGGTGGTGACCAAGATTGACCCTGTAACGCAGCGAGTGACCGAAGTGTTCCCCTGCGATGAGGTGATCTGGGTCAAGAAGGATGTGTTCATCGCGTCAGGAGTGACCGGCCTCTACTCGGGAATGCGGGTGGACCTCTCGGGGGACATCGTTTACGTCGATGTCAAGCGTCGCGACGAGTTGCTCAACCAATCTGCCCCGAGGGCAACCGCAAATCCTGCCGGAGGATGGGTTATTCACCTGACGCAATCGCATGATCTTAGAAACAAGCGTCACTACTACGTTGCCGCGGGGCGCGTGCCGGGCGCTTCCTCGTCGTTCCCTGACCCAGTCGAAATCACTGAAAAGGAATGGAAACGGTTCGAGGAGTTGCGCGAAGGAAGTCGCGACATGACCGGCGACGACACCCCCGCGCGCCGAGGCCGGGCCAGAACCGACTTGACCACTATGACCCCCGGTCTGGACGGCTGGCCTTCAGAGGAGGTGAAGCACGGCTCGCCGAAAACTGTGGTTGGTTGTCGGCGCAGGGTAGACGGCCAGCTTTGTGTTGGCGACACTGTCTGGCTCACCCTCGCTGATCCATCTGTCGGCGGCTCTTCGCCTGGTCAGGGAGTTTCTGAGTTCTGGAATAGCGTGGACAAGCGGTTGTCGATGGCCACAATATGGCGTGCTCACGGCACCGGCGCGGTCAAAGACCGGATCCCCATGGGGCTTGAGCCCTGCTCTGACCCGGACTCGCTCTGCCCGTCCTGCGCTGTCTTCGGATCGATCGACCCCGGAGGCGTCTTTGAACATGAGCAGCTCGGTTATGCCTCCCACATCCGAGTGGGCTGGGCTACGAGCTGCTTATCCGACGGCAGGGGTGGCTGGCGTTCGCAAGAAGTCAGGGTCGAGTCGCGCAAAATACCGCCGCTGAGGGCCCCGAAGCCATCATCAGGAGGCTTTTACCTCGAGATTCGCAAAGACGACCCGCTCAGCGCGTCCACCGCCGAATCGCATGTGCCACGCGCTCACTGGGGCTCCCGTCTCGACCGGCCTCGATTGGCCCCTCTTTACCGGGTGGCAAGCCGGTTATGCGGTCAACAGGTGTTGGATGACTACCTGCTGTGCGGAGTGAGAGACCAAACCAGCGGCTCGCCGCAGCATCTGGAAGCCATGGCGTTCTGCGAGAGACTGATCACTTCGAAATGCGCACAGCAAGACGTGTTCAATGCTTCGCATGACAAGGACGGCGAGAAGGTGATGCTGATTGTTGAGCACCTGCTGCGCGACAAACTCGAAGGCCGTGTGCTTGACCGAGCCGATAAGGAGTCCCTTCGGGCAATCCGGGGACGAAAGTACTACTGGATGGGTCAACCTCAAGGGGGCGACGGACGCCACGTCGCGAGGGAGCGTGAGCGTCCTCCAAGCGTCCAGAATGAAGACGTGCCTTACGTCAAGCCCTTGACTCTAGTTTCGCGGATAACCTTCGACAATCTGGACGCTGCGCAACTGGGCTTGCTTCTTGCAGCCGCGAAACCGTCGCTGCTTCTCGGAGAGGCCGCCTCCTCGATCCAGATCGGACGTGGAAAACCACTCGGATTTGGCCAGGTATCTCCCCAGATCATCGGGTTGACCGTCCAATCTGCTGTCAACCGTTACGCAGGTCTCGCCGAGTCACTGACCATCAAAGAGGCACTTCGCGCCGCAGTTGGGGACCTCGACACCAGGAACCTGACCGAGGTCCACCGAGCGCTGACACGCGTCCTTACCCCGAACGCCGTCGACAGCGACCGAGTCTGGTATCCAACCACCGGGAACTTCAATGACCGCCCTCGCCTGACGAAGGATCAGAGAGTCCAGTTCAACTGGTCCTTCGAGTGGTTTGCCCACCATTCGGGTGGTCGTCCCGGCGCGAAACGGAGGGATTCTGAGACGAGATCTGCGGGCGACATGGTTCCGCTGCCCGATGCGCTGAGCGAGGACCAGTATTTGCCGAACTTCGTGCGGCAGCCCGACCCACCCGCGGCCAGCCGACAACGTGGCGGCACTCCACCACGTCCGGGAAACCAACGACGAGGAAACCAGGGAGGGCGTCGAGGATGACCACCTACGCAACTGTTGGTGTTGGCCGGATCCAAACATACTTGGCCCGTTCGCGACATCTGTGGGGTCGGCGCGGCGCATCCGAAGAGCTTGTCCGGTTGACAGTCGTGCCCGGCTCGCCACAGGCGAAGGCCGATGCCATTCCCGATGCCCAACTCGTCGTCCAGCAGATTCTGGACCTCTTCCCCAACGCCGAAATCAACAAAGAAGGCCTCGACATTGATGGCGTGGTCAGCCTACGCGCGAAGAATGGTGACGCTGACAGCGCCCATCAGGTTCAGGCCGCGGTCCAGGAGTTGGCGTTGGCTATCCGGGATCGGTTGCCGGGTTTGACGATCACGGTGCGCCACATCACCAGCGACGCTCGTTATGCCGAACTGCTCACCCCTAATGCGAGGGGACTCTGGGCGAGCGAGACGTGGTATCCGCTCACCGACGAGGTCCCGGTCGTCCGATTGTGTGACGAATGTCGGTTCAGTGTCGCCGTGCGCCAGGTCAAGGACCACGAGGTCAGACTAAAACTGTGTGATGACTGCGCACGTCGGCACGGCGGCAAGGATCGGTGGCGCAAATCGACCATGGCTCGGGGGACGAAGAAGCGCACGCAGGCAAGCGACGAGCGGGCTGTCGGTGCCGCCAGCGCCGCCATGCAAGATGACGAGGCATATCCGAGCAGGTTCACTGCCGAATCGTGGCTCTTGCGTCGGCTCAATCAGCGTCGGACGAAAGAGCTTATGCCTTCCGAGGACTTCGAAGAACTGGGCCAGATCCTACGGCCGAAGGACGAAGGATCGGAGTTACGTGGACGAACCCATGAGGGGAACCACATCGCCCTGATCTTCGCTGACGGCAACGGCATGGGTGGCCTGTTTGACGCGCTCATGGCTCGCGCCGCGCAGGAAACCGAAGCGGACTCGACGAAACGCGTACGCGACGTCTCCAAGAGGATCAAGAAGGCAACCAGCGAAGCCCTGCTCACTGCAACGAAGTCGATCTTGTTCGATAGTGACACGATCTGCCCGGTCGTTCCACACATCAACGGTGGCGATGACGTGCTGGTTAGCGTGACCGCCGACCGTGCCTGGGAATTCCTGAAGGCATTCCTCGACGAATTGAGCGGCGGCTTTCAAGGGCTGGGTACCCAACAGCCACTGAGCATGTCGGCTGGGATGGTGATCTGCAAGGCTGAGTATCCCTTGGCGAACCAGAGCGAGTTGGCTGAAGAACTCATGCGTCGTGCGAAGTCGCACGTCTTCGGTCAGGGGTGGAGTTTCGCTTGGCTGGACGTGACCCACGACGGTCCGGAGGTCGGCGCTCACGGGGTGTGGACTGTCGACGAACTCAGCCTGCGAACCCGGGCAATCGAGCACCTCAGGGGTGCGATGGCGGCTCACGGCGAGTCTGCCCTGGGCGCCGCTCTGGCTGCGGACGCGGCGTCACGGGCGACCAAGCTGGCGCACTTGGCCCGACGGATGGAAGTCGTGTCCGAGTTCCTGCGGCTGGTGGGCGTCGGCGATCCCGTTGCCATCAACGCCGAGCAGGTCGCGCGCATCCATGACATTCAGTCGATCGGCAGGTGGTGGCGATGAGCGAGTTGAAGCTGACGTTGACCTTCGAAGGCAGTGTGCGGATGGGCACCGGGTTCGCGGGCAAGGGTTTGGACGAGGTGATAGACGAGTTCGCACCGCTCAGCAACGGCGGTATAAAGGGGGTGCTGCGCGACGAGGCTCGAATTCTGCTGCCGCCCAAGCGCAATGGCGCCCAGTTCGTGGCCGATCATCCCTTCGTGCGTTCGGTCTTCGGGGACAAGTTCGGCCGACAGTGCCCGTGGAACTTCGACATCGCGCCCACTGCAGGCGTCGCAGTCTCCAGCCGAGCCAGCCTGCAACTCAACGACGACGGATCGGTTGTAAAGGGTGCTCTGCTGGTGAAGGAGGAGGCTTGGATCTCAACTGCTGAGCTGCACATCTACCAACGCGGGTCGCTCCCATCGTTAGGCGCTCCACGCGGCTGGAAAGACACGGACGTCAAGTCGGGCCACCTCGCACTGCTGCACTTGGCCGCCCGGCTCGTCGACAAGATCGGCCAGCGCAAGACCCGAGGCATGGGGTGGGTGGCGTTCAGCAGTGATCGGGATCCGTCCTCAGACCTTGAGCTCATAGAGGCGATTCGCAAGGAGCCGACCGATGCCTAAGTGGTTGCAGGTCACGGTCACATCCGAGCAACGCACCTCGTTCGGTACCGGCGGTGAGCGTGCCTACCTCACCCACAGCCACCCGTACCTGCCAGGCTCCGTACTCAGGGGAGCACTCGCGGCGGCTTGGCTACGCGAAGGAGGCAACGGGACGGAGTTTCAGCAGGTCTTCGAATCTGGACGATTCGGCCCGGCTCTGCCGGCTTGGGTTGATGTCGAACCCCAGTCAGTTGGCCGCTGCAAATACCACCAAGACAGTGCTCACGACGAGTACATCGACTACGCCTTCAATCCCGACTCCGAGCACGAAGAACGTAACCACTGCGCTGCGCGCGAGCGGCTGAAAGGCAGCTTCACTCGCAGTCATCTGGTGACGCGAGTCGCCACGGCTCTGGAGCCGCGCACGAATACGGCAGCCGAGAGCCAGTTGTTCGCGCGGGAACTGATCGAGAAGGGGACCAAGTTCGTGGGCCAAGTCGTCCTGGATGACTCAGTTGGTCAGTCTGCCCTCGAGAAGCTCACCACGATCACCAAGGCATTCTTCGGCGGCCGGGGCTCGATTCTGGGACGCTGCCAAGTCGCCTGGAGCGAACTTGATGGCGCCCCGGGCACTGTAAAGCCCAACAACGCACAGCCTGTGGTGGTGCGCACGCTCAGCCCGACGATCCTGGTCGACGACGCGGGGCTGCCTAGCACGGATTTCGCTGCGGCGATTCAGGCACTCGTGGGCTTGGCGCCAGTCAAGACCTGGGCTGACAGGATCGAAAGCGGGCTGGCGGGTGGCTGGCACGCCGCGTCCGGCTTGCCCAAGCCGACCGAGATAGCCGTCGTTCCGGGAGCCGTCGCGAAGTTGTCAGGCGTCACCCGGGAGCAACTCTCGACACTGCTCGACCACGGGGTTGGGTTGCGTCGCAACGAAGGTTACGGCTGGCTTGAGGTCGTCCCCAAGGCTTGGACGCCCCCAACGGCCCGAAGTACAGCTGGTGATCCGGTTGTATCCCGTCGGGTGCGAAGCGATGAGGCTGGCACGATATTAGTACAGATCCGGGCTCTCAAACTGTCGGCTGAGCAACAGCAGTGGTTCGCCAACAAGCTCCGGCGCGTGCGCGCAGGAAACCTGGAAGTCATGGAAGCTGCCATGCAAGAGGCAGGGGCAGTTCGGCTGACGCCGCCGCAGGAGCATGGCAGCGAAGAAGTGGGACTGGTTGGGGTGCGCCAATTGCTCGCGACAATCCCGGACAGCGTCCGGCAGAGCATCGCCAGCACACTCACGAAGGGCAACAAGGAATGAAGCGCACGTACGTTCGCCTCAAGCTGTCGATGGAATCGAAGTGGCGGGTCGGCTCGTGGGAGTCGCAGGCTGCCGATGTGGTTGGCGTACTTACCGATGAGGCCAACAAGGCCGTCGCGCCAGGCTCCGGTATCGCCGGGGCACTTCGGCACGCGGCCGGCGCCGATCGAGAGGGGCTCTTCGGTCCCGCGCCTGGAGCATCGAAACTGGCCACTTCACCATGGTGGGTCCTTGGTACCGTGGTCGAAGGTGCCGAGATCAGTCAACGGCAGCGCACCCGCATCGACCGGAAGCGCGGGTCGGCTGCGGAGAAGGGGCTCTTCCGCGCCGAGGAGGTCGGTGCATCCGGAACGGAAGCCGCCGCCATCACCGTCTACCTGCGCCGAGAACACGAGTTGGCCGATGCGAAGACCGACATTGTCGACCCACTGGCCGCGGCGTTGAAGGGATGGCGTCCGCAAGTAGGTGGCGGCAAGTCTGTAGGTTTGGGCCGTGCGGAGATCACTGAGGTCGTACACGTCACTTTGGACCTCGATCAGTCCGATGATCTACTCAAGCTGCTGAAGGCCGCTGGCGGGCCTGTCCAGCGCGTCGACGCGCTGCTGACGGATGGCACGCGCCTCGAAGCTGCTGACTACCAATGTCCATCGAAGCCTTACCTCACGGCTGAGGTCACGGTGGACTTCCTGGCTGTGACAAGCAGTTTCGCTGATCGGATCGACGGCAGCACCTGGAAGGGGCTGCTGCGATCTCGAGTCGAGTTCATCGGACGCTCGCTCGGCTTTGAGCCGTGTGGTGCTGACACGCAGGAGGAGGCCGTCACTGTAGCCGGGCATCCGGCGGGCAAGCAGAAGCGCGCGGATGGGACCGGCTGCGGGGAGTGCGAGGTGTGTCGGGTTTTCGGGTCGTCCCAGCGGCCGGGCATCTGGCAATTCCGAGACTCCCCCTGGACTGGGCAAACGACGCATGAGCGGAAACGAATCGCGATCGACCGGTTCACCGGCGGGGTTCGACATGGTTCGCTGTGGCCGCAGCAGTACGTATCGGATGTCTCGTTGGCCCTGCAGATTGACGGTACTGCGCCCGAACCGGGCGATGACTGGGTGCGGCTTGCCCTGCTGCACGCGTTGCGTGATCTGGACGACGGCCTGGTTTCCGTGGGGCCAGAAGGAGCGGCCGGTTACGGGCGGGCCAGCGTCAGCCAAGTCAAGCTAGCTGAGAAACCTGTGGCGCTGAGCGAACTCGACCCGGTGCCGCTGCCCTCAGGGAAGGAAGTCGCATGACAACGCAACCCATTCGCCGCGTTACGACGAAGAGGCACCTGGTTGGGCGCGGTCGACTGAGCTGGGGAGATGTACAGCGAGAAGCGTCCGGCATGCTCTGCGCATGGGCTGACTACGCGGGCTTCCATATCGGCGAGCAATGTCGGAGCGTTGCCCCTCCCTATACCCACCTCTGGGCATGGACTGCGGACCACAGCAAGCTGATGCGCGTCCGCATTGATGGGGACGAGGGTATCGTCGGCCTTCTGTGGGCTGATCCGCCAGGCGTGCCTGCCATAGAGGTCGAAGTGGTCAGCAGAACGGGTCTGCCGTGGGGCGACGATGGCCAACTGGGCCGTGCACTGCCCGCGCACATCTCGGCAGGCACGTTCGCCATGTACGAGCCGCTGGTTCCACTGCCCGCGACTTTCGTTGCGGTCGGTTAAGCGAACGATGCAGTTGGTAACTCACCGCTGAGGATCGTCCGTCGATTCGAGGTACTAGTTCTCCTCGAAGACCCTCTCAATTTGAGCGTCGATCCCAGAGATGACAGGCAGAGCACCCGGTACTTGTTGAACTGGCGCCCCGGCAGCACCGTCATCGGGAATCCGAGCGCGAAGCAGAGCAGGATTCCCTGTAGATCCGGAACATCCTTGAACTGGGTCGTGATCGCCTCCACGAACTCCCCGGCCGCGCGAATGCCTTCACCCACGTCGAGCCAGCCGGGCTTCTTGCTCTGATCGTCCGCGCACTCGTAGGTGAGGTAGCCGGCTGCGGCAATCCCGCGGGCAGGACCTTGACGAACTCCTCGAAGAGACTGGTGTTTGTCCGCTTCGCGACAGGTGCTTTCGGACAACAAGTATCCCAGCAGCAACGCTGTTGTTGGTGTTTCTATTCGCTGCTTCGCGACAGGTGCTTTCGGACGATGAAACTCGTGGGATTTGGCAACTCGCCCAAGTTTCTATTCGCTGCTTCGCGACAGGTGCTTTCGGACACAACACCGCGCGGGGTTCGCTCTGGGCGTTGTGTTTCTATTCGCTGCTTCGCGACAGGTGCTTTCGGACTGCGTGATGTTCAGTTGGGTACGTTCGAAACCACGTGGTTTCTATTCGCTGCTTCGCGACAGGTGCTTTCGGACAACCACGTTGGGGACCGCTTACGCAACTATAAGCGTTTCTATTCGCTGCTTCGCGACAGGTGCTTTCGGACGTGCGATCACGCGTAGCGGGGCACTTCGCGGGTTCGTTTCTATTCGCTGCTTCGCGACAGGTGCTTTCGGACAGCTTCGTCATCAACGC
>WBZS01000274.1_pt1 | contig 82692 bp, 70 predicted proteins | sample 5204201 | NCBI WGS metagenome assembly WBZS01 (sample SAMN12344357, study PRJNA552823) | activated sludge metagenome | biome: Activated sludge suspended growth; feature: Nitrification reactor; material: Wastewater; isolation source: activated sludge from nitrification reactor of wastewater...
CCCCGGACTCGGGCGCGCAGCGGCGTTGCAAATGCTCGCCATACCCGCCGGTATGGCTGCGCTTTGCGCCTTGCCGCGCATCCCGATCCGGGGCGCGCGCACTCGCGGGGACTTATTCAGCATTGCCCTAAGCGCGCACAGGAAGAAACCATGAACACGACCGAAACCAACGCGCTGCTGCGGCGCATGTTTGATGCAGCCATCGCCGCAGCGCAGCCGGCGCTGTGCGTGCCGCGGCATCTGCCGGCCGCACCGAAAGGCCGGCTGGTGGTGATCGGCGCCGGCAAGGCCTCGGCGGCAATGGCGCGGGCGGTGGAAGACCACTGGCACGGCACGCTGTCCGGGCTGGTCGTCACGCGCTATGGCTACGCGGTTTCCTGCCAGCGCATTGAAATCGTCGAGGCGGCGCACCCGGTCCCCGACGCCGCCGGTGAGGCCGCCGCCCGCCGCATGCAGCAGGTGGTCGCCCGGCTGACCGAAGACGACCTGGTGCTGTGCCTGATCTCGGGCGGCGGTTCGTCGCTGCTGCCGCTGGCGCTGCCGGGGCTCACGCTTGCCGACAAGCAGGCACTCAACCGTGCGCTGCTGGCCAGCGGTGCCAGCATCACCGAGATGAACTGCGTGCGCCGGCACCTGTCGGCGATCAAGGGTGGCCGGCTGGCGGCCGCCTGTGCGCCGGCGCGCGTTGTCAACCTGCTGTTGTCCGATGTGCCCGGCGACCGCCCGATCGACATCGCCTCGGGCCCCACGGTCGCCGACCCGACCACCTGCGCCGATGCGCTGGACATCCTGCGGCGCTACGCGATCGACGTGCCACCGCGTGCCCTCGAAATTCTCGTGAGCGGCGCAGGCGAGTCGCCCAAGCCCGGCGACCCGCGGCTGCCAGCGATAGAGACGCACCTGGTTGCCACGCCGCAGATGGCGCTCGAAGCCGCGGCCGGCGTCGCGCGGTCGGCCGGATTCACCCCTTGCATCCTTGGCGACGCCATCGAAGGCGAAGCGCGCGATGTTGGCAAAACGCTGGCCGGCATCGCCCGGCAGGTGGCCCGCCATGGCCAGCCGGTGGCCGCGCCCTGCGTGCTGCTGTCCGGCGGCGAGACCACGGTCACCGTGCGCGGCCGCGGGCGTGGCGGCCGCAATGTCGAGTTCCTGTTGTCGCTGGCCATCGCGCTGGACGGCGAGCCCGCAATCCACGCGCTGGCGGGCGACACCGACGGCGTCGACGGCCAGGAAGAGATTGCCGGCGCGGTGCTGACCCCGGACACGCTGGCGCGCGCCTGGGCGCAAGGCATCCGGCCCCGCGAGCGGCTCGCCGACAACGACGGGCACGGCTTCTTCGAAGCGCTGGGCGACTCGGTGGTCACCGGACCAACCTTGACCAACGTGAACGACTTCCGGGCCATCGTCATCGACCGCCTGCCCACCGGACGTCAGTAACTCGGCAATGAAGCGTCCCGGCCATGCGCCTGCGAGCAGGCCGCCGATGGTCCACCCGCCAACGCCGCCTCAGAACATCTCCGGCAGCGCCCGTAGCCGGTGCCCGGCCGCGATCAGCCCGTCGCGCAGCGCGGCAGCAGTCGCCACCGCATGGGCCGAGTCGCCGTGGACGCAGATGCTGTGGAAGGCGCAAGGCAGCAGCTTGCCGCTCATCGCCACGATGCCGCCGCGCTCGATCATGCGCAGCACATGCGCCAGGCATTCGGCGCTGTCGTGCAGCACCGCGCCGGGCGCGCCGCGCGGCGCCAGGTTGCCGTCGTCGGTGTAGGCCCGGTCGGCGAACACTTCGTCGGCCACGCGCAGGCCGGCGGCGCGCCCGGCGCTGGCCAGTGTTGACAAGGCCGGCGCCAGCAGGATCAGCCGCGCATCGAGGGCCTTTACCGCGGCGGCGATGGTGGTCGCCATCGCGGCGTCGGTGCAGGCCATGTTGCTCATCGCGCCATGCGGCTTGACATGGGTGACGTGCAGCCCTTGCGCCTGCGCGATGCCGATCAACGCGCCGACCTGGTAGGTCAGCGCCGCGGCCAGCTCGCGCGGTGCCAGGCGCATCTCGCGCCGGCCAAAGCCCTGCAGGTCGGGGAAGGCCGGGTGCGCGCCGAGGCTGACGCCGGCCGCGCGCGCCAGGCGGACCGTCTCGGTCATCACCAGCGGGTCGCCGGCATGGAAGCCGCAGGCGACGCTGACCGAGCCGACGATGGCCAGCAGCGCGCGGTCGTCGCCCATGCGCCAGGCGCCGAAGCTCTCGCCGGCGTCGGCGTTCAGGTTGATGTCCATGCCGGGGCTTTCTTTCAGGTCGGGTCGAGCGCGTCGATCATCCCGCTGACCAGGCTGGCGCTGTAAATCGCCTGCGGGTCGACGCCACCGTCTGGCGCCAGCGGCTCGATCGCCGCGATCAGGCGGCGAAGTTCGGCCTCGCGGTCGCGTGCCAGGGCTTCGGCCTGTGCCACCGTCACCGCCTCGAAGCGCAACGCGGTGCCGACCGCGGCCAGCGCAAGACGGGGAAGATCGGCCGAAACCACGGTGGCGATCTTCGGGTAACCGCCGGCGGTCTGGCCATCGGCCAGCAGCACGATGGGCAGGCCGTTGCCGGGCACCTGGATCGAGCCCGGCACGGTGGCGTCCGACACGATCTCGCCGCCGCGGGCGTTGTGTACCAGTGCCGGGCCCTGCAGCCGCACACCCATGCGGTCGGCCTCGGCCGAGACCTGGTAGTCGCTGGCGAAGAAGGTCTGCAACGCCGCGGCGTCGAAGTGGTCGGCCTGTGGACCGGGCACGACGCGGATCGCGCCGTGCCCGGCGGGCCACGGTCGGCGCAGGTGCCGCTCGGGCGGCGCCCTGCCCGCCAGCAGCGGCAGCGCGGCGGCGGCAAGTGGGTCGCCTGCGGCGAGTGCCCGGCCGCCCAGGCCCCCGAGTTGCGCCCGGGTGTAGGTCGACGCGCTGCCCAGAACCGGCGGCAGCGCCAACCCGTGCAAGGCGACCACGCCGACACGGCCGTTGCGCGGCGAGCCGGCGCGCAGCGTGTCGCCGGGCCACAGCGTGACACTGCGCCAGGCATCGAGCGAGCTGCGCGTGCCATCGGCGCGCAACAGGGTGAGCGGAAAGTCGCCGGCACAACCCAGGCGCACCGGCGCGTCGACCGCCTTCAGCGTCGGCCCGGCGATGAAGAACTCGATCGCGGCGGCCCCTTCGGCGTTGCCCGCCAGCACGTTGGCGATGCGCAGCAACGCCGGGTCGAGCGCGCCGCCACCCGGCACGCCGACGCGGCGCCAGCCGGGGCGGCCAAGGTCTTGAATGGTGGCCAGCGCGCCAGGGCTGATGACCTCGACCGTGGCGCTCACGCCGCCGCCTCCAGCCAGGCCTGCGGCGCCAGTTCGCCGGCGGCGATGGCGGCCTCCAGTTCTGCCAGCCGTGGCGCGGCGATGGCTTCGAAGCGCACGCTGTCGCCCGGTGCCAGCAGCGCCGGCATGGCCGCCGCCGCGTCAAACAGCGGCACCGGGCAACGCCCGATGAGTTGCCAGCCCCCGGGGCTGTGCCACGGGTAGACCGCGGTCAGGCTGCCGGCGATGGCCACCGAACCCGCCGGCACGCGCAGCCGGGGTTCGCGCCGACGCGGCTGGTGCAGGGCCGGCGGCAGGTCGCCCATGAACGGGAACCCGGGCATGAATCCGATCATGTAGACGGTGTACACCGTGCCGGCGTGCAGTTGCACCACCGCGTCTGGTGACAGGCCGGCCGCCGCCGCCACCTCGGCCAGGTCGGCGCCGAACTCGCCCGCGTAACACACCGGCAGCCGCCAACGTCGCCCGTGAGCGGCCTGCGCCACGTCGGCCTGCGCCAGCAGCGCGGTCAAGGCCGGGTCGAGTTCCGAGCGGCTGGTCTGCAAGGGGTCGTACAGCACGGTCAGCGAGCGAAAGGTCGGCATGGTCTCGACCACGCCGGCCAGTTCGCCGCGTGCGCGCGCGGCCTGCAGCACCTGGTCAAGGGCCGCGACCTGCGCCACCACCTGCGGCGTGATCTGGTCGCCGAACTCGATGGTCAGCGCACGGTCGCCGGCGTCGAGCCAACGCGCGCTCATCGCTCGGCCCCGGTGCGGGCCCTCTTGGCGCGGTGGCCAGTCAATGCACGACCCATCGCTGTCACGCCTCGCCGCGTCGGTTCATGTCCTTGGTCAGCCGGTTGGCTGGGCCGGAAAAGTGATGGACCGGCAGTATGGCCCGACGACCGTCAACGCGCACAGCGGCAGCCCCCGCGCGAGACCGGCCGGGCCTCTTGATTCCGTGGGCGCGACGCGCTGACACCGGCGTCTGGCACCCGCCGAATGCCCACGACACGCCAGCGGGCAACGACGCGCGCGCTTGTGTCGGGTGTTAAAGAGGCATACGATATGCCTTTATTAAGGACACGCCATGAACCGCAGCGTCATCGACCCGCCCGCGCCCGCCGAACTGAGCCGCGACTCGATTGCGCAGTTGGTGGCGCGGTTCTACGACGACGTGCGTGCCGACAGCCTCCTGGGCCCCACCTTCGAGGCGGTGCTGCGTGGCCGTTGGGATGCGCACCTGGCGCGCATGGTCGAGTTCTGGAGCACCGTGGCGCTGGGCAGTCGCAGCTTCACCGGCAATGTACTGGCCAGTCACCCGGCGGTTCCGGGCGTCACGGCAGCCCACTTCGAACGCTGGATCGACTTGTGGACACGGCACACGCAGGCCTTGTTCAGCCCCGCGACAGCGCGCCGGCTGCAGGTGGTGGCGCGCGGCATCGCGCGCAATCTTCTTAAGGGCAACGCTGAACAAGTCCCTCGCGGCGCGCGCATCCCCGGACTCGGGCGCGCAGCGGCGTTGCAAATGCTCGCCATACCTGCGGGTATGTCTGCGCTTTGCGCCTTGCTGCGCATCCCGATCCAGGGCGCGCGCACTCGCGGGGACTTATTCAGCGTTGCCTTAGCCAGGACCGTGCCAGCGCGGAGTTTCTTCGATGGTGGGCGCGGGCGCGGGCGACCGGCCGGGGGCTGTCGCAGCCTGGCTGTCGGTGCGACACGACCTGTCGCACGGCCAATTGCCTTGCGACACCCCGGGCCGGCGCTTCGGCATCGCGCCGGGCTGGCCCCAGGCTTGCAATACTGCGGTCGCCCCACGTCGCAGCCAGCGCCACGCCATGACCTACCCGAACACCCAGCTCTTTATCGACAACCAATGGCGTGACGCAGCCGACGGCCGAACGCTGGCGGTCGTCAACCCTGCCAGTGCAGCCGAAATCGGCCGCGTGGCGCATGCCGGCAGCGTGGACCTCGACGCCGCCGTCGCCGCCGCCGAACGGGGCTTTGCGACCTGGCGCAACACCACGCCGGCCGAACGCAGCAAGGTCATGCGCCGCGCGGCAGCCTTGCTGCGCGAGCGACTGGCCGAGATCGCGCCCAACTTGACCCGGGAGCAGGGCAAGCCCTTGCCCGAGGCCAAGGCCGAGGTGGCTTCGGCGGCCGACATCATCGAGTGGTTCGCCGAGGAAGGGTTTCGCGTCTATGGCCGCATCGTGCCGCCGCGCAGCCACCTGGCGCTGCGCCAGATGGTTTTGAAAGACCCGGTCGGACCGGTCGCCGCGTTCACGCCCTGGAATTTCCCGGTCAACCAGGTGGTGCGCAAGGTGGCCGCGGCGCTGGCCACGGGCTGTTCAATGATCGTCAAGGCCGCCGAGGAAACGCCGGCCAGCGCGGCGGCGCTGGTGCGCGCTTTCGCCGACGCCGGCCTGCCGCCGGGCGTACTCGGGCTGGTCTACGGTGACCCGGCGGAAATCTCAAGCCACCTGATCGCGCACCCGGCGATCAGAAAGGTCACCTTCACCGGCTCGACCGCGGTCGGCAAGCAATTGGCGTCGCTCGCCGGCCGGCATATGAAGCGCGTGACGATGGAACTCGGCGGCCACGCGCCGGTGATCATCTGCGCCGACGCCGACCTCGAATTGGCGCTGCGCACCTGCGGCGCCGGGAAGTTCCGCAACGCCGGCCAGGTCTGCATCTCGCCGACACGCTTTCTGGTCCACCGCAGCATCGCGGCCGATTTCGCCAGCGCGCTCGGCCAGCTCGCCGCCAATCTGCGTGTCGGCGATGGCTTGGTGGACGGCACGCAAATGGGTCCGCTGGCGAATGCGCGCCGTCTCAAGGCAATGGGCGAGTTGACCAGCGACGCGGTCGCGCGCGGTGCACGGCTGCTGGCCGGTGGCGAGGCGGCAGGCACTGCCGGCTACTACTGGCGGCCGACCGTGTTCGCCGACGTGCCGCTGGACGCGCGCGTGCTCAACGAGGAGCCATTCGGCCCGATCGCCGCCATCCGCGCCTTCGACGCGCTCGAAGAGGCCATCGCCGAGGCCAATCGCCTGGCCTACGGTCTGGCCGGCTATGCCTTCACCCGCTCGCTGAAAAACGCCGATGTCCTGTCACGCGAAGTGCAAGTCGGCATGCTGTGGGTCAACATGCCACCGCTGCCCTCGGCCGAGATGCCATTCGGCGGCATCAAGGACTCCGGCTACGGCTGCGAAGGCGGACCCGAAGCGCTGGACGCGTACCTCAACACCCGCAGCGTGGCGGTGATGAACGTCTGACCGGCTGGTGGTCTCGCGCAGCCACCGTCAATCAATGGATCAATGGCCCGCCGGGCGCCTGAGGTTGAACTGGTTCAGCCGCCGGTGCAGGGTGGCCCTTGAGATACCCAGCAGCGCGGCCGCGCCCGACACGTTCCACCCGGTGCGGCGCAGCGCGTCAATCACCGCGTCCTGACCGCTTGCCGACGGCGCGCGCGCCGCAGCGGCCGCCGCGGTCGCCGGCCCCTCCTTGCCGACATCGCCAAGCGGCGGCGGCAGCGCGTTCAGGTCGATCAGCGACGAATCGGTGACCGCCAGCGCAAAGCGCGCCACATGCTGCAGCTCACGCAGGTTGCCCGGCCAGGAATGCCTTGCCAAGGCCCGAAGCGCGGCGTCGGACAAGCGCAGGTCGTCGACCCCGGCTTCGGCGGCCGCACGCATGAAGGCGCGCTGGACCAGCTCGTCGCGGTCGGCGCGTTCACGCAGCGCGGGCAACGCGAGCGTCGCGCCGCTGAGCCTGAAGTACAGGTCGGCACGGAATCGACCCTCGCGCACCAGCGCCTGCAAGTCGCGCAGGCTGGCCGATACCAACGCAAAGCTCACGCGCACGGGTTCGCAGGCGCCGACCGGAACAAACTCGCCCTCCGACAGCACCTGGAGCAACCGCGCCTGCAAGCCATGAGGCATGTCGCCGATCTCGTCCAGAAACAGCGTGCCGCCACTGGCGGCCAGCAGCCGACCCGGCGTGCCCTGCTTCGCCGCCCCGGTGAAGGCCCCGGCACGGTGGCCGAACAGCTCGCTTTCAATCAATTCGGCCGGAATGGCGGCGCAGTTGATCGCCACGAAGCCGCCGGCACGGTGCGGCCCCGCGACGTGCAATGCCCGCGCCAGTTGCGTCTTGCCACTGCCGCTCTCGCCTTGCAGCAACAGCGGCAGGCCGCGTGCATGCAGGCGCTGGGCGCGTTGCAGTTGACCGACCATGCCGGGGTCGCTGCCGATGATTTCTTCAAGCGTTGGCGCGTAGCGCTCGCGATGGCCGCCGCCTGCGTCGCTGCGGGAACCTGACCAGCCCTGCATAAAGACGCGCGACGCGGGCGCGCTGGCGCGCCGCGAAGGCTCGGTGACGCGGACATGGACGACGCCTTTTGCGGCCTCGATCGCCGGCGCCCGGTGGTCGAGCAGGCGCTCGACGCTGGCCACGCCGGCCACCGAACCCAGCTTGCGTCCGATCAGGTGCGGCGTGCGGTCGATGGCCGCTGCGCCGGTCAGGAGCCGCTGCGCCAGCGGCGTGGCGTCGATGATGCGGTCACTGTCGTCCAGCGCCAGCCTGGCCTCGGCTGCGCCGTCGCAGAAGTCATCGTGTCGCGACAGGCGCAGCACGCGCACCCGGGCGTGGCGCCGGTCGAAGTACAGGTTCTCGATGCGCCGCGCCGAACTGGCGACCAACTCGCGCACGACCGCCTGCAACGCGCGGTTGGTGCGTTGCATCGACGTCATGTCGCATTGAACGCGGCCACCGGCCAGGTGCTGTAGCAGTACACGGCCAAGCTCGACCCCATCGTCAAGGAAGTGTTTTACGGCTCGGCCAGCCGCGGTGTCACGGTGGGTCGGGGCAAGGTCTTCGTCGGCACGCTGGACGGGCGCTTTGTCGCCCTCGACCAAAAGACCGGCAAGCAGTTGTGGAGCACGCAACTCACCAACATGAAGGCCGAGTACGGCGCGCTCTTTTCTTCTCCGCCGCAACTCGCCGGCAACACCCTCTTCGGCGGCACGACCGGTGGCGACCAGCCCATCGTCGGCAAGATCTTTGCCGTCAATGCCGACACCGGTGAGCGCAGCTGGACGTTCGAGATCCCGCGCGACGACCCGAAGAGCTGGCCAGGCGACAGCCGCAAGAAAGGCGGCGGCTCGGCCTGGCTCCCGGGCACCCACGACCCGAGCACCAACACGATCTACATCGGCACCAGCAACGCCTCGCCCGACTTCAACCGCGACGACCGGATGGGCGACAACCTGTACACGGCCACCGTGCTGGCGCTGGACTCCAAGACCGGACGGATCAAGTGGCACCGCCAGGAAGTGCCCAACGACACCTGGGACTTCGACTCCGCCTACGAGGCCTTGCTGGTGCCCGACGGCCAGGGCAAGACCGTTTTGGCGCACCTGAACAAGAACGGTTTTGTCTACGTGATGGACAAGGACTCCGGCGCGATGCGCAACGCCTGGCAGTACACCGAAAACATGAACTGGTCCAAGGGCGTCGACCCCAGGACCGGCCTGCCGATCGACCCGGTGCATCCCGAGACCGACAAGACCAAGCTGCATTGCCCGAACCTTCTCGGCGCACGAAGCTGGAACCACGGCGCCTACAACCCCGCCACCAAGCTCTGGTATTCGCACGGCATGGAGGTCTGCAACCATGTCACCAGCGCGAGGCAGGAGCCGCTGACCGGCATCAGCCAACTGGCCCTCGGGCTGGCCGACATCAAGCTGACCGACCCGCCCGGCAAAAAGGCCGACGGCTGGCTCGGCGCGTTTGACCCGATCGCCGGACGCTCGGCCTGGAAGGTGCGCTTCGAGATGCCGCACCTGAGCTCGGTGCTTGCAACCGCCGGCGGCCTGGTCTTCAGCGGCGACATGCGCGGCATCGTGTACGCCTTTGACGCCGACAACGGCGCCGAGCTCTGGCGCTTCAACGCCGGCTCCGGGGCGCGCGGCGGCCCGGTCAGCTATGCGGTCAACGGCAAGCAGTACATCGCCGTGCCGACCGGGCTGGGCTCGCACGCGCCGGGCTTTCTGACCGGTGCGTTTCCGCAGATCCACAGCCTGCCGGGTGGCGCTGCGCTGATCGTCTTCGCGGTGGACTGACCGATGCGGCCCAGCCGAGCGCTGCTGCTGGCGGCCGCGGCACAGTTCACCGCGGCCGGCGTCTGCGCGCTTGAGCCGCCGTTCTCGCTCGATGACGACGCGCGCATCGAGGCCGGGCGGCGGCGCTTCGGGCGCACCTGCGCGGCCTACTGCCATGGTGCCGAAGGCAGCGGCGGCCGCGCGCCGGCGTTCAAGGGCAATCCACGACTGACACCGGACTATGCGTACAAGACGATCACCGAAGGCCGCCGCGGCGCCGACATCATGCCGCCCTGGGGCAACGCCTTCACGCCCGAGCAGATCTGGGAACTGGTGGCCTACCTGCAGGTGTTGTCGCGCCAGTCGCCCGATTGAGCGGCGAGCGTTGCGATGACGGCAACCGCTGCGCGCGGCGGCGCCCTCGGCCACATCCGGGTGCTGGACCTGACCCGGGTGTTGGCCGGCCCATCGTGCACGCAGACCCTGGCCGACCTGGGCGCCGACGTCATCAAGATCGAGCGCCCCGGCAGCGGCGACGACACGCGCCACTGGGGCCCGCCGTATGCGAAGGATCCCGCCGGCCGCGACACCACCGAGGCCGCCTACTACCTGGCGGTGAACCGCAACAAGCGCTCGGTCACGCTCGACCTTGCCACCGCCGAGGGCCGCGACCTGGTGCGCGCCCTGGCCGCCCGCTGCGATGTCCTGGTCGAGAACTTCAAGGTCGGCGACATGGCGCGCCACGGGCTGGACTACGACCGCCTGGCGGTACTGAACCCGGCCCTGGTCTACTGCGCGATCACCGGCTTCGGCCAGGACGGCCCATACGCCCCGCGGCCGGGCTACGACTTCATCGTGCAAGGCCTTGGCGGCTTCATGAGCGTGACCGGCGAGCGCGACGCGCTGGCCGGTGGCGGCCCGCAAAAGGCCGGCGTGGCGATTGCCGACCTGTACACCGGAGCCCAGGCCGCCATCGCCATCCTGGCGGCGCTGAACCACCGTGAACGCAGCGGCCAGGGGCAGTTCATCGACATGGCATTGCTCGACGCGCAGGTGGCGATGATGGCCAACATGGCGAGCAACTACCTGAGCACCGGGCAGCCACCGGCACGCTGGGGCAATGCGAACCCGAACATCGTGCCGTACCAGGTCTTTCGCAGCGCCGATGGCTGGATCATCGTCGCCTGCGGCAACGACAGCCAGTTCAAGAAACTGGTCGACGCCGGTGGCCAGCCCGGGCTGGCCACCGACCCCCGATTTGCCACCAACCCGCAGCGCGTGCGCCACCGCGACGACTTGCTGCCGCTGCTGGCATCGATGCTGGCGCAGCGCAGCGGCGCGCACTGGATCGATGCCCTCGAACGCGCCGGCGTGCCGTGCGGCCCGATCAACGACATGGCGGCGGTGTTTCGTGACCCGCAGGTGGTCGCGCGGGCGATGCGGCTCGACCTGGCGCACCCGACCGCAGGCACGGTCAGCGTGCCGGCCAGCCCGCTCAAGCTGTCGCGCACGCCGGTCGACTACCGCCGCGCGCCGCCGCTGCTTGGACAGCACACGCAGGAGGTGCTGACCGAATGGCTGTCGCTGCCTGACGACGAACTTCAGGCCCTGCGTGCCCGCCACGTGATCTGACACACGGGCCGATGCACGCACGCGCCGTCCGTACCAAACCACCGAACGACCATGGCTGAGACCGGGCGCCCGCTGACCTCTCAAAGCACCGGCGACGGCCAGCGCACGCCCGCGCCCGAGTTCCCGCGGTCAGCCCCGCTGGCCGGCGCGGCATTGGCGCCCAGCGTCCGGCATTGCCGCCAATGCGGCCATCCGGTGCAGTTTGTCGTGCCGCCCGAGGACAACCGTCTGCGCGCGGTCTGCCCAGGCTGCAGCACGGTCCACTACGACAACCCGCTGAATGTGGTCGGGACGCTTTGCACCGGGGGTCCGCGCGATGAGCGGGTGCTGCTGTGTCGTCGCGCGATCGAGCCGCGGCGCGGGCACTGGACCTTGCCGGCCGGCTTCATGGAGCTGGGGGAAACCGCGGCCGAAGGTGCCTGCCGCGAAACCCGCGAAGAGGCGGGCGTGAACGTCGAGATGCTCGGCCTGTTCGCGCTCATCGACGTGCTGCCCGCAGGACAGGTGCACTTGCTTTTCCGCGCGCGAATGCTCGACCAGGCACCACAGCCCGGGCCCGAGACGCTCGAAGCCAGGCTGTTCGAGGAACACGAGGTGCCGTGGAACGACCTCGCCTTCCGCTCGGTGGCGATGGCGCTTGGCCACTATTTCGCCGGGCGCAGGCGCGGCGTGCATTCGGTGCTGGTTGACCGTATCGAGTGACGCGCGTCGCTGCGCCGGGGGGTCATGCCGGTCGCATCGTCGATCACGGCAGCGCCGCGGCACAGTCGCGCAGGCCGGTGGCCAGTTCGCGCAGGCCGGCGGGCCCCAGCCAGCGCCGCCAGAGCGGGGCGCGGCGGGCGATCACCCGCAGCCAGGTCGACCGCGGCGCTTCGGCCAGCAGTGCGGGCAGCGCGTCAAGCAGCGCGCGCTCGACCTCGCCGGGCGCCGCCGCGCCAGCAAGCAACCATTCGGTGACCGCGTCGGCATCCTCGGGCGTCAGTTGCCGCAGAGCGCCCAGCACCTGCGGCAGCAACGCGGCGCGCTCGGCCGGCTGCAGGTGCGGCCAGGCCGGTGCGAGGAATTCGAGATCGAACCCATACGTGGCTTGCAGCACCGCCACCAGCCTGGCGCGGTCGTCATCGCTGGCGAACTCAAGCAGCCAGGCGGCCTGCTCGATGGTGGGCTCGGGGTTGACTTCGCGCATGCGGCGGCGCAGGTCCGCATAGCGCGCAGCGGCCCGCCCGGGGTCGAGCGCGCGGTCGCGGCGCATCAAGTAGCAGGCGGCGCGCAGGCAATAGCGATGCACGCCGGCGGCGGCGATTTGCTCCAGCCGCTCCCAGCCGCCGCGCGCGTGCTCGGCGGGAAGCGCCTGCAGCCAGGCCGCCGCCGCGTCGACCTCGTTCCACCACAACAACGAATTGATCTCTTCGGCCGCGCGCTCTGGCCCGAGCGCGCCCTGCAGGCGATCGCGGTGCCTGGCCAGTGCCAGCGGGTTGGCAAGTTCATTGGGCCGGTCGATCGCGGCCAATAGCTGCGCCGGGGTGCAGGCGTCGGGGTGCCAGACGGCCAGCGTGCGCGCATCGCCGGCCAGCCGCGGCAGGTGGGCACCAAAGGTCGCCACGCGCTGCGCCGGCGGCAGCGGCGCAACCAGCGTGTCGTAAACCTCGTCGCTGCCCGGGTGGCCCAGCGCCACCAGCCGTGCCAACGCGGCGTCCAGCGCGGGCGCATCGGCCAGCGCGCCGGCATGCACGTGCAGCACGGCCTCGGCGAGCGCGGCTTCGGCGCCGTCGCGCAGTGCCGTGGCCTGAGCGCGCGCAGCCTCGACCACCGCCACCGGTAACAGGTCAACCAGCGCCGCCAGTTCCTTCCAGCGCCAGCGGTCGGGTGCCGCCAGCAACTGCCCGCGCGCATAGGCGGCGCGCTCGTCGGCGCCCAGCAACGCGCAGGCGATGGGCGCATAGCGCACCCGCAGTGCGTCAGGCGACATGGCCTGCAGCGTCAGCAACACCTGGCGCCGCAGCAAGGCGCCGGTGGCTTCGGACAACGGGCCGCGCCCGATGTCGGCGTAAGTGCGCATGCGGGCGTACTCATTGCGGTACTCGGAATGAAAACGCGCCAGCACCGCCCGCACGCGCGCGCCCCGCCCCTGTGCCAGCAGCCAGGGCTCGACCAGGCCAAAGGCGCGCGCGCGCTCGGCCTGGTCGCCACCGCGACGCGCGTGCGCCAGCAGGCGCTGCCAGCAGGCGTCGCGCTCGGCCTGGCCGAGGTCGGCAAACAGCACGCCGAGCACCGCGTCGGGCAGCGCGCTGCCACGGTCGGGCGCCGCCGGCAGCGGCGTTGCGGCGACCGACAGTGCGGCAGGTGCCGTCGGCGCGTCCTCGAACAGCAGTTGGGCGCTGTGTGCCGACACCCGGGCCGCTGCCGTGCCGTTGGCCGCCACACTGGGCGTGGCCGGCGGCGGGCCCAGCCGGGCCGCGTGCGCGGCCACCGCGGCCATGCCTTCATCGTGCAGCGCGCGCGGCAGGTGGCGCCACAGCGCGTCCAGGATGTCCCAGCGCGTGTGGTCGCCAATGTGCGCCAGCACCATGGCCAGCAGCCGGCGTTGCGTCGGCAGGCTCAGGTGCGGCGCCATCGCGTCGACCGCTTCCAGCCACCCGTACAGGTGCGGCGCTTGGTCCAGCCCGTCGAGCAACTCGCCTTCGGCGGCCACACGCGACGCCGCATCGGCGATCGCCGCCGTCACCTGCGGCCAGACGCGCATGCGCTCGCGGAAGTCGCCGATGCGGCGCGCCATGTCGAGTGCCTGCGCGATCAACGGCGCGCGTTCATCGGCCGGCAGCAGCGCCGCCAGCCGCACCGCGCCGATGGTGCGCTCGCGCGGCGCCATCAGCTCCAGCCGTCGCAACACCTGCGCCGGCGTGTGGTGGCCCAGGCGCGCAAACGCCACCAGCAACTCGGGCTCCACGCGTGCCCGCGTCTGCACGCTGGCGCGCGCCAGCGCCAGCCACAACCGCCACGCCGGCAGCGGATCGGTGGCGCTGGCGCGCTCGGCCACCGCGTGGCGCGCCAGCGCCAGGTCGGCCATCAACTGGCGGCCGGATTCGTCCAACGTCAGACTGGCGCGCAACCACGGCTCGCGGGCCAGAACCATGAAGTCGGCCGCCGCCGCCGGCGACTGCGCCAGGTGCTGCGCGAAGTGGCGCACGATGTAGTCGGCGCCGGCGTCGCGTGCCATGCCGGCGGCGGCGCCCTCGGCGGCCAGCGCGGCGCCACCGGCACGGCACCAGGCCAGCAGCGCCGCCTGGGCGCGGCGCATCAACAGACCTTGCGCGCCGAACTCGGCCGCCAGCGCCTCGGCCAGGCGCGGGTGGGCCAAGGTGTAGCCGGCGTCACTTTCGATGACAAAGCCGCGCAGTGGCGCCAGCCGGCTGCGCGACAAGGCGGCGCCACGCTCGCCGTGCAAGGTCTGCAGCAGGGTTTGCAGCGACGCCAGCGGCAACGGGCCCAGCGCCTGGGCCAGCAGCGCCAGCAGCGCGTCCAGCGCGTCGTCGCGCCCGTGCTCCGCCTGCCAATAAGGGCGCTGCTCGGCAAGCCAGTCGGAGAAGTAGCGCGCAAAGCCCGGCACGGCAGCGCGCAGCCGCGCCAGCATCGCCGGTGCACCGGCCGTGCCCGCGGCGGTGGCGTCGGCCAGGTCGTCGAGGTGGTAGCCCAGCAGCAGCGGGTCGCCGGCGCAAACCCGCCACAGTTCCTCGGCCACCGGCGACCAGGCCTGCGCGCTGGCCAGCGCCGCCGCGGTGGCGTCGTCCGCATCGGCCGCCACGCTGCGCCGGGCCTGTTCGGCCACCGCCGCCAGCACCGCCTGGCGGCCCAGCGGCGCCAGCGCCAGCAGCCGCGTGCCGGCGTCGCGGCGCCAGCCAAGCTCGGCCAGCCAGCGGTCCAGCCCGGCGCCGTCGCCGGCGCTGCGCACGCCCACCAGCCAGCGCAGGCCGGGCCAGGCGCGCCGGCTGAACTCGGGCGGCAGCTTCCAGCCGCCGGCTTCGTCCAGCCCGTCGATGACGATCAGCAACGGCACGGCGTCTTCTTCGAGCCGGTCGAGTGCGGCCAGCGCGAGGTCGAGCGCGTCGTCGGCGTTCGGCCGCGCGGCGGTCAATTGCGCCCCAAGCTGCGCCGCCGCCAACGCCCAGAACAGCTCGGGGCTGTTGGTGTCAAAGCGCACGCTGATCGGCAAAAACACGATGTGCCAGCGCGCGTCGGCCGCGTGCGCGCGCAGCCAGTGCAGCAGCAGGCTGGTCTTGCCGATCGCCGCCGGCCCGTGCAACAGCAGGTGCGGCGCGCCGCGCGCGTCGGCCAGCCAGGCGTCCAGCGCGTCCAGCTCGGCGCGCCGGCCGACGAATGCCGGCACCTGCTGCGCCGCCGGGGCGCCCAGGTAGTGCCGCCGCAGCGCCTCCAGCCGGCGCTCGTGCAGTGGCCGCACGACGACGCGGCGGGCTGCCTCGACGCCGGGCACGGCGGCGATCAGCGCCACCAATTGCGCCAGCGCGGCCTCGCGCGCGGCAAATTCGCGTGGCAACGCGAAGGCGTGGCGCGTGGCCAGCGGCGCCAGGTCGGGCGGCAGGTCGGCCGCGGCGGGCATCGGCGCGCCGTCGAACAACACCGGAATGACGCGTGCGCCGCCGGCCAACGCGGCGCGCAGCTCGCGCCGCACCACATCGTCGTCAAGCTGCAGACGCCGCCGGCCGGCGGCGTCGCGGGCCTGGGCCCAACCGTGGCCGATCAGCGCCAACACCACGCGCGCCTCGGCCACGGCCTGGTCTATGCGGTCAAGAAAGTCGTCGCCGGCGCCAATCGAGCCGTCGTCGCCGTCGAAGAACAAGGCCTTAGCACGAAAGTGCGCGCGCAGCGATTTGTACAAATCCAGCGCATGGCCCTGCGTGTCGTCGCGCCGGTAGCTGATGAACAGGGCGAACGCCATGGTGGCCGCGAGTGTTTCATAACGCGTACGGGCCAGTCGCGCGCACCCTCCGGGACGGCAGAAGCGGCAATTCTGGCGGCCCCCTGGTAACCGCCTGACAACCTGGCGACCCGGGCCACTGCCATCGATTCAGATGACCTCAATGGCGTGAGACGGATTGGTCTGTGCGAACTCATGCTGCATCTGCCCGAGCCGTGCGCTGCAACCCATGACGGCGGATGGCCCGCTGCCGGCTGACATCTCTTGCCGGACCGACAAGCCGCCCATGCCCAGGCCAAGATTGCCGGCATTGAAATGTGGATGAACTTCAAACGGCAGTCATCGGGGGCGCGCCGAGACCTCACTGGATTCGGGACTGCGGGCACTTCGGATGAGTTCATCACGGTCGCCTGGGGCCGCAGCCAAGATGAGGTCTCTCCGAGCCCGAACCGCCACCATCCGCCATCGCGAAGCACGCCCATTTCAACGTGCAAAGTCATTCGTCCCTGGTTTCTTACGACTCCATTGTTCTGCAAATTGGCATGGAATGTAGAGACACATCTCATGTGTTAGCTCTTTCGGCGACCAGCTGCGGGTTGATCTTTCTGCCCAGGAACGTGACAGCCCGCGCAGCCTTGACAAAGCGCACTGGCGCGCGGCGGTTTTGATCAAAACCGCCGTCCGAGTCCGGGAATGCGCGCGCCGCGAGTGACCTGTTCAGCGTGGCGCTGAAACCAGATGGCCTCACGAGGCGGCCGCTTGGCCCGCCGGCTGTGGCCGTTGCAGTACGCCTGCAGACGAAACAGGCCGGACCATGTCGTGCCAGGGCTGCTTGGTCGCACAGGTTCTCGATGGCCGGGACAAGGCGTTCCCGAAGCACCCCTGCTTTGCAATCTCCCCCCGGAATCCGGGGGTTCGTGACAGAGGCCACGAATTGACAATGCTGCGGCCGCCTAACAGCGCAGCTTTGCGACGTTGCAAGGCCGGCACCACTGACTGCCATTGCGTCACGCGTCGATTCAGCAGCGGGCCCACCGCCGCCGATGGACTCTGTAATGGCCAGCGCCTCAGTGTGTCTGAACGTTTCCGCACTCCCATCGCGCTAGCGGCTGCGGTCGAGGAAGTCGTCGCGACGCGCAGTACAGGCGGCGTGCCGTATTGAAACCTGGGGTGGGCAGTCTCCAGTCGAACGTCCGGGCGCTACGCCATGTCGGCGGCGGCGAACAAACCACTTACGCGGCGATACATCTTGAGTTAAAGACTAATACCGGCAAAGACGATAGACGCGCCATCGATACCAATTCGAGTAAATGGCATCACCACGCGCCGCACACGCTGCGTACACCCGATCCACCTTTCCCGCACGCCTGCATTCGAGATGACCACGTTCAATCTGCACCGTTCTTCCAAGTTGTCGCCCTGGCAGCCTGCCATTTCACCGTTGGCCGTGGCCTGCGTCCTTGCGTTGAGCGCATGTGGCGGCGGCAACGGGCAGGATGCAGCGGCCAATGCTGCAACGACCAGGGAGCGATCAGAAGCCAAGGCGCAAGCGCCTGAAGCGGCGTCCGGGCAAGCAACAACTGCCGCGGCCGACAACATGAGCGAGGTCGCCAATGCCAACAACGCGGCGGCAGATCAGCCAACCGCGCACGTCATGGCCACGGCCAGTCCTGCAACCGCCGACGCCACCACGCTGGGTTCAACCCAGCCGCCCGCTGTGCCTTCTGCCGCAGTTACCGGGACGACCTACTACGTCGACAGCCGGATTGGCAACGACGCCAACAACGGCCTTTCGGCAAGCAACGCAACAACGGGTGTCGGCCCATGGAAGACCTTGGCACGCATCGCGAAAACCAGCCTCAAGGCGGGCGACGCCGTTCGGCTGGCATGCGGCGCCACCTGGTACGAAAGCCTGAAGCTGGCCGCGGCGGGAACGTCAACTGCACCCATCACGCTGGGTGCGCAGCCCGCCGGCTGCAGCAACCGGCCGGTAGTGCATGGCGGCACGGCGATTGTTCCAAGCGCCTGGAAGCTCAGCAGCGGCAATGTGTACCAGACCGCGCTGGCGTCGCCGCCTCTGCAACTGGCCAGCACGATGGGCGTGCACACCCTGGCCCACCACCCCAACCAGGCCAACCGCGGCGCGTGGACCGATACCGTGTACGCGGCAGTCGCCACCGACTCTCCTACCGTGGCCCTGCAATCGGGTGGCACCGGCAGCACCACGCTCGCCGTTGGCCCCGATCTCGCGCTGCCCAGTGGCGCGACGGTTGCGGCTGGCACCACGGTGCGGCTGCGGTTGAATTCCTTCATCATCCATGAGGCGACGGTGACTGGCGCCAGCGCGGCCAGCATTGCCTTCGATGCGCCCACCGCCTACCCGATCAAGGCCGGCTGGGGCTACTACCTGGCCGGACAGCGCTGGATGCTGGACTCAGCCGGTGAGTGGTACTACGACCCGGCCGCCAAGACCCTCTATGCCTGGATGCCAAACGGCGGCGCGCCGACCACCACGGTCAATGCCGCCCAGCGCGGCACGGCGATTGATCTCGACAGCAGCCAGTACGTGGTGGTCGACGGACTGGCCGTTCGCCACGCTGGCGTCGGCGTCAACCTGTCGCGCAGCGTAGGCAGCGCGGTGATCAACAGCGCGCTCGAAGACTTGTCGCTCAACGCCGTCATCGCCAGCAGCAGCACCGGGGCGCGGCTGCAGGCCAACCTGATCGCCCGCACCGGCCGCGACGCCGTGGTCGGCAACGACGACCGCCTGCTGCCCGCGCAGCGCCTTGCGGTGCTCGGCAATGCGATCAGCCAGTCAGGAGTTCGTGTGGTCGCTGGCCGGCCGCTCAGCCTGCCTGAACCCAGCCGCTCCGCGCTGCGCACCGGCGTCAATGCAGTGGTTCGCGGCAATGCGCTGGTCGATACCAGCTACATCGGTGTCTGGTCCGGGACTGGCAGCACGATCGACGACAACCTGGTGCAAAACACCTGCACCACCTTGGACGACTGTTCGGCGATCTATGCCAGCGGCACCAACAATGGCAGCCGAATCACCGGCAACCTGGTGCTCAGCACACGCGGCGCGCTGGCCGGCAAGGGTCCGGGCACTTTGTACACCCAGGGCCAGGGCATCTACCTCGACGAGTCGGCCTCGGGGGCGCTGGTGTCCGGCAATACGGTCACCGGTTCCGACAACGGAATCCACCTTCACGTGGCCGCCAACAACACGCTGCAAGGCAACAAGCTGTACGGCAACCGCAATGCGCAAATCTGGCTGCAGGAAACCCGCAATACAGTCAGTGCAGGTGGTGATGTTTTCGGCAATACGGTGAAGGAAAACCTGGTCGTGCCGACAAGTGCCACTGCCAAAGGCGTCTATGTCGACACGATATTCTCCGACACCTCGCACTTCGGCAGCTTCGACTACAACCGCTACCTCGACCGCCTCGTTACCACGGTAGCCAACGAACGCGCGGGCGCCAGTCAAATCGGTTTCAACATGCGGCAGTGGCAATCCGTCACGACGTCGACCGGAACCCTGCGCGGAAACGAGGCCAACGGTTGGAGTGCCAGCAAGACGCTGTTCGCGTCCGCGCTGATCAATGGCGCGACCATCGTGCCGAACGGCGCGCTGCTCAACGACGCCAAAGGCTGGACCGCATGGAATGCCACCAGCCCGTTCGGCTACCTGGTGCGCGAGGCGTGCCCGGTCGGCTGGTGCGCCCGCTACGTCACTGGCGGATCGCTTGGCCTGATGACTTCGCCATTTTTCTCCATCGTTGCCGGTACCTGGTACCGCTTGACCGTCGATGTGGCCACCGGCATGGACAAGCAAGTCGTCGACATGGTTGTAAGACGCGGCGGCGGGGGAAATAACGGCTATGCCTCGGTCAGCGATCGGTCACTGAAGTTTGTCGGCAATACGGGCTGGACGCGTGTGAGCTTCTTGTTCAAGGCCACCACCACGGTCAATGCCAGTGACCCCATCACGGGCGACCTGGGCGCTCGGGTGGACTTCCAGGGCATTCAGCCGGGACAGGTGCTGCGTGTGTCCAACCTCGAACTGGTGCCTACCACGCCGGCCGACGCCACGACGACGACTCAACTGCTGGTCAATGTGGCCGGCACTGCAACAGCCATGGCCTGCCCGGACGCTTTGACCCTGCCCGCCCAGTGCGGCAAATATGTCCGCTTGAGCGATGGGCAGGCCGTGGTCTGGCCGTACACGGTCGGCGCACGGGGCAGCGAAATCGTCTACACCCGTGACGTGCAACTGGTCGACAGCGACAACGACGGCATCGCCGACAGCCAGGACGCCTGCCCGGCGACGCCTGCCGGCTTGGCAGTCAACAGCCGGGGTTGTGCCTTGGGCCAATAGTGGGCGAGTGGGCGAGGGCCGCCGAGGCACTGCCTTGATCAGGCCGAAGGCGCGCTCGACATCCGCGCGCGGTCGGCCTCGTCGATCAACTGCTTGGTTTGCCGGATGTTGGCGCGGCTGGACGCGCCAAAAACGATCGACTCGATCTGCGGCTGCGCACAGACGTACTGCACCGCCTCGCGCGGAGAGATCGCCCCCGACGCCAGCACCGACATCGCCACCGGCCTGAAGCGTCGCATGGCGATGGTTTTTTCGTACAACCCGACGCCACCGCACATGCGGAAGCCGATCTTGTTGATGTTGGCGCAGACGATCGGGTTGTCTATGCCAAGCCGGTCGAGTACATCGAGCAGCCGCGGCACGTTCATCGTGATGAAACCGGGCTCGGCGCCGTACTTGCTGCGCACGTGGTCATGGAAGATGCGAAAGCACTCGTCAAAGCGCAGCCCGAGCAGCAAGTCAGTGATCACGTTCTGAATGAAGATGACCGGCGTCTTCAGGCCCTGAAACATCTTCATCTCGGCATCGACCAGCAACTGCATGATGGTTGCCACGTCCTTGTTGGCCAGTGCGACGCCGCCCTTGAGCATGGCACCGACCGCGCCATCTTGCGGCAGGAACATGCGCAAGGCCTCGATCATGCCGTGCTCGGTGACCGCATTGGCGTACTTGTGGGCGTACGGCATGCACGGGAAAAACTCGTAGTCTGGATACTTGTGCGCATTCGCTCGAAAGTGCTCGCAGACCTGTGCCACACGGTCGTGCGTGGTACACATGAAGGTCTTGATGCCTTCCTGATACGCAGCATCCAGCACATCGATGATGGCCTGCAGGTTTTGAAAACGCATCTGCTGCGCGCGGGCCTTTTCCTCCGACATGTGGTTGACGCCGAAGAACTGGTTATCGCCAAAGAGAACGCGGTCCATCAAGAGGTTCTTTCGAAAAGGAATTCCGGTCACGCACACCGCCCAGGCGTGCGCGCAGGTGCAAGGCGGCTGGCCTCTTAGCCGAACAAGCGGCCAAGCAGCCCCTTTGACGCCGGCGCAGAGGATGTCAACCCCGCTCCACCCGCTGACGCCGTCTGGCCGTCGGCCAGGATCATGTTGACCACACGGTCGGCCTGCAGCGCCGAACTGAAGCTGTTTTCACCGTCCAGCCGGCCCAACTGCACGCTCTTCACAAAATAGTCAATCTGCGCCGAGTACTCCTCGCCGCGCAGGTAGAACCAGACTTCCTGTGTCAAATCGGTGGTGTAGCGCACCGACCAGCCGGCCGGTGTTCCGGGCAGTGCGTCGGAAGCCTCACGCAAGTAGATCTGGCACTCCTGGCGGTCGGCGGTGACTCGTCCACGCGTGCCCCACACCGACACCTTGGTGCTCATCTTGCGAAAGCTCTCGTCACTCCAGTTGACGCACAACTGGCCGCTCGCACCACTGGCGTAATGCAGTGAGCAATAGACTTCGTCCTCGACATCGCGCGAAAACACGCCGTGGCGCACCACTCCGCTAACCGCAGCTGGCATACCGGCGACGAAGTTCACCAGGTCGATGGCGTGGCAGGCGTAGTCGTACAGCGCGCCGCCGCCCTCGCTCTTGGCCGAGCGCCAGGTGCCGCCCTTGGCCTTCAAGACCACCGGACCATAGGCTTCGGCGCGAACGTGGTGAACCTCACCCAACGCCCCGGACCGCACGACGCGTGCCGCCTCCTGAAACGCGCCGACGAACCGGTAGTGGTAGCCAACCTGCGTCACCACTCGCTTGTCCGCAGCCAGTGCGACCAGCCGCTCGCCGTCGGCGACGTCCAGCACGAACGGCTTCTCGCAAAACACCGCCAGCCCGCGCTCCAAGGCCTTTTGCACCATGACAGCGTGCAGCTTGCTGGGCGTGGATACCACCACGGCGTCTAGCGCCTCCTCGGCCAGCATGCGGTCGAGGTCGTCATAGCACTTCAAACCGGTGTACTTGCCCAGCACATCGGTCAGGTAGGCCATGGTGTCGCACGCGGCAACCAGTTCCACATCGGGGTGGGCGCGGACGATCGCCACATGCGACAGCCCCATCTTGCCCAACCCAATCATTCCGACACGAACCACCACGAAGTATTCCCCTTGTCAAATTGGAGCTATTTCAACGCTCGGCTGAGCCGGCCGGTCGAAGGAAACGCAACCCAAACAAGCCCTTGGCGGCGGCCTCAAGCACGAACACCAAAGACCACCAATAGCGCTTGGCGCGCAACCGGGGCTGGATGATCAGCCTGAACAGCCACTCCAGTCCGAGCGCGCGAATCGGCGCTGGCGCCCACGGCACGGCGCCGGAGTGGTAGTCAAACGCGGCACCTACGCCCACCATCCACGGCACGCGAATGCGGTCGATATGCGCGGCGATCCACGCCTCTTGCTTCAGCAGGCCAAGCCCGACCCAGACGAAATCAGGCCGCGCGTCGTTGATCATTTGCACGACTTGCGCGTCCTCGTCCGCAGTCAACTCACGAAACGGCGGGCAATAGGTGCCGACCACCTGCAGATTCGGAAAGCGCTCCTTCAACTTCTGCGCCATCAGGTCGGCCACGCCCTCCTTGCCGCCATAAAAGAAATGCCGCCAACCCGGTGTTTGACCTCGTTCTGAGCAATCCAGTTGAAGGATCGGGCCGTTGTAGCGCGGCACGCGCAATCCCCACAGATACCCCGCCGCAATCACCCCCACGCCGTCACAAAGCGAGTGGTCGGCACTGTTGATATAAGCCAGATGTTCTGGCCGCCGCAGCGCGTGGTACATCGACTCGGTGTTGGTGATGGAAATGCAGCCCCCGGGCCTGTTTTCCGCGACCCGCAATGCCACGTCCGCCAGCACTGCATCACGCGAATCGAGCGAAATCGATATCCCCGCCAAGCGACCAAGCAACGGTTTCATGATGACGCACACGCCTTCGCATGCTGTTCAACCAACACGCCGACGACGCGATCAATGAACGAACGGAATGAAAGCCGACCCCGAATGAGTTTTTCACCCTCGGCGCCCATTTGGCGCGCACGCAGGGGGTCGGATGTGACCTCACGAATCCGCTGCGCCAATTCCTCGGCACTGTCTGTCTTGAGTCGAAAACCGGTGACCCCATCGATCACCAGATCGTCAGCGCTGCCATCGGCATAGCCGGAAATGACTGCGGTTGCGTGCGCCATCGCTTCGTTGATCGCCAACCCACCGGTACCAGGAAGCACAAATACATCTGCCGCATCGAAGTAAACGCCAACGCCGTCCACGACAGAGCCCGTTGAAATCCAGTCCTGTCGCGCTGCATAGCGCCGCCGAAGTTCCGGAAGATGTGGACCATCCCCGACAAGAACAAAAACAATTGATTCGTCCGCCAGTGCCGAAAGCGCATCAAATACTGACTCCAGACGCTTTTCGGCCAACACAGCACCGACATACAGAACAATCTTCTTTCCAGAAAGCTGCGGCCACATCTGTGCGAGCTTGGCATGTGCAATGGACTTATCCCCGGCAACGATTTTTCCCTCGTCAACCGTATTGTGCATGATCAAGGTCTTTGAGGCTGTAGCGCCATAATATTCGGCGTATTTTTTTGCGTTCGAATGATAACAAAGGTGAAAATCAAATTTTGGTACAAACCGCTTTAAGAATGCCGCTTTGATCGGCGTCGGATTGTATTCATAGCCACACTGCCACGCCACGCTGCGCGCACCCTTGGAACGCGCCCACCGAAGCACACCCCATTCGGTTGCCGTTCCTGAGTGACATGTGCTAACGATCACTGCGGGATTGACCCGTTTGCAGATATCAAGAATCCCATGCTGATATCTCAGCATAAATCGGCCGATCGGACGCTCCGAGAGTTGAAAGTGAAAATGATCGTCCACGACCTTGTCTCTGAGCGCCACCCGGCCTGTAGCGCCAGCCTTGTCGAGCGCGGAAGCCAGAGAAAATCGAATTTTCTCCTTTCTTAAACCTGCCTCCAGGGCCCTCATGGTGGGCGCGTGATAGTGCATCACGCGGTCGACTATAAAAAGCACACCACCTTTCGATAATTTAGCTGCCATATCGAAACTCAACTATTTGATCCTCTTGGCCACCGAAAGAAGATTTGGCAGAAACGTAAGAAAACCTCGATTCCATATATCGTTGAATTTCTTTGATCCAATGAGATCATCCAGCATCGGCCAATACATTAATTTCGCAATCCATGAAATCGGAACTGAATGATATCCAAAGGTTTTTCCGCAATAAACCGTATGAAATGAAAACTCCAGCCCCTGATCCCTAAACAATTGCGCAATGCGCCTCCTGGTCACTGGATAGGAGTGCGTATAGTCACAATCATAAAAATAGTGACCCCAGCGCGTGTAATCAGGACAGGCAATTACCAATACCCCTCCCGGCAAGAGTCGTGAACTTAATTCCGAGACCAACGTCGCCGCGGCAACGGGAGACTCCATATGCTCCAGGACATGCAGGAGAAAACAGCATCGAAATTTACCTTCTGGCACGGTCGATGGCAATGGCGGCACATAACTTTCGTACACCTCGAAACCGGCATCCCGTATTTTCTTTGCCACTGAGGCGCTGCCCTCAATTGCTAAATATTTCTGATTCGTCGCGCGTGACAATTCTGCAATGTAGCCGTCACCCGGTCCGATCTCTAAAATACTTCCAGCCACCCCTTCGGATTGTTCAAGTGCAATGCCAAATATTTTCTCGGCCTGCTTTCTCTTAATTCCAACACCCGCAGTTACTCTATCTCTCCGAACATACCCATCATAAATAGCCAATTTCCAGCTCCGATTTTCGAAATTCTAACTTATGCCGTCACCACGGTTTTCCATCATTTGCAACCAGAATCAGCTGCTTTCCTATCTCGAAATTTTGCGGAGCGTTCATCGGAATAGATTCCCCCAACAAGCGCTCGACCATTCGCTTCCCCGGCCCGGCTATATTAAGTTGTGCCGCACTGCTTCCAGAAACTGACCAGTAGATATTGGCTTGCCGACCCGCCCTGCCAAGCGAACAGATCATTATCCCAGACTCTGCCCTGTCGTTACAGGAAACCATGGAACCGATCAGCCATCGACGCAATACGGCATACGCGTCGGCCATTACGCTTGGACGGTTATCCAAGACGCCCAAAACTCCCATCCTGGCGTTATCCCATGAATACCAAACGATACGCTCAATTCCAAGTGACGCCTCGATAATATGCACCCTAGCCAGCATCACGGACGCGTCATCCGGACTAAATACAACTGAATTCGGACCGATATTATAGGCTGCCACAACCTTGTTGTCCTGATTTTGAATCAGGTAGCCATGTTCGGTGTCCCAGACAGCTAGCTTCTCCAGACCATGCTTCTTCATCACCTGGATCAGGGCGCGATAAACGCCTATCGCCTCTTCAGGTTCAAGCGAGTAAAAGTGAAAGGAAATCAAATCGACATACTTTGCGCCACCGGCGCCCAGGTAATCATCAAGGCGCTTCACTCCGTGCAGCCCGTCGGTGAATCCAGGCGTCGCCAGTCGCGCGGTGGGGTCGAGTCGCCTGATCGCTTCGGAGGCGACCTTGGTCAGCGCCACGAGTTCTTCGGCCGTCCCGCAGAAGAAAATTGCACCGGGGCATTTTCCGAGAAGATCACGGTATTTCGGCTCATTCCAGACTTCATAAGTCCTGATTCGACCCTTATATCGACTGATTATTGTTTCGACGTAGCGCTTCCAATCAGCAATGTCTTTGGGCATCGCGCCCGCCCCCATACCCCAGGCATGCTTTTCGTCGGGACTCCTGGAGGCCCATCTGGGGGTTTGACCAAATGTATAAAATGGCTCAACACCGTGTTCCGCAGCCAGTGCGATCTGGGTGTCGAAAGCGTCGAACTTGTACACACCCGGCTCAGGCTCGACATCGCTCCACTTGAGATATGAATCCCACAAGCGCCATGTACCAAACTGTACGTTTGGCCACGGTGTCTTTGTATGGGCTCGTTGAATTACCCAGCCAAAAAACTCAGGCCGAACCTCTCGGCTCGAGTTCAATGCTTCCGCGACGCTGCTGCTGCTTAGGCAAGCGACACCAAGCGTAAATAATAGGACACGTAGAATCTTCGTCACGCAAATGACCTTTCGCCGGTGGTGCTTTGCCTGTGCCGAAACGTCTCTGTGGGCTGGTAAGTTTGACTCGACACCTCCACCACCGAGGCCACGAATACCAACCACCATAGATGCGTTGTTCGGAGGAACGTCGCCTCTGCAATATTTAGCACCAGGAGTAAGACGAATAACGCCAGGTGAAAGTTGCCCAGCGTTCTGTCCTTTCGCAGCAGCTTTAGGATATTTCCGCTATGCTGAAGGATAAATATAAAAACGATCAGGCAACCCACCAAGCCCAATTCATTGAACAAGTCGAGGTAGCCATTGTGCGCCTGGCCCGGGTACCCCCAACGCACCTGATAGGCAATTTGACCTGACTGTCCTTCAAGTCCAAGCCAGAACCCGCCATAACCTGTTCCAAACCAAGGATGACGCATCGCCTCCTGCACCATCAATTCCCACAAATAGGTTCTACCGCTGAGGCTGACATCTCGCCCCGTGGGCGACAGCAGGGCGGATAGCAACCGATCAGACGACGGAAATCCCTGTGCGACGCCCACGGCAAAGGCGGTAGTCAGCGCAGCCATGGCCAACACCAGCAGCACCGCAATCCAGCTCCAGTGCAGCTTTCGGAACAGCAGGGCGACCGCGTACATCACGCCAACCGAGGCGAGAGCGACGGCCGACGTCGCGCTGCGGGAAATAACAAGCCCGACAAATCCAAGCGCAACCAGCGGAAGCCACAGCCAGCGTTTGGCGGTGGGTTCCAGTGCCAACAACACCAACGGGATGAGTGCGCACAGAACGGCGAACTGACCAAAGTTGTTCTTTGTAGCCATAAAGGCGCGGTAACCCAACTCTGAGAACGCATATTTAGAAAACAGTGCGGTAAATGCCAGCGCCATCGCCATGCCGACCCACAATACCGGTGGTACCAGCCGGTGCAGGCGGTTGTGACCATTACCGCCTACCAGCACCGCGGCTGCCAGCACCGTCACCCCGATGATCTGAACCACGCGCTTTACCGATACCCACGGATCCGGGCTCCATACGGCGGACAGCGCGACGTAAAGCAACAGCAGGGCGAAGGATGCCGGAATGCCTTCACGCACCAGACGCCAACGATCTGGAAACCGAACAATTACCAGGGAAGCCGCCAGGAACAGCACCACCAGCACAAGCTGGCGCACGCCGCTTCCCTCGGTGGCGCCTTGTGGCCCGGCACCCACCGGCAATAGTGAGAACCAAAGTGCCAGCATGAATGGCAAACGGCCGCGCAGCGCGTGACCAGCAGATGAAGGCGGAGGCGGTCGTCGGTTGTATGTCACTTTGCGTAGGCCTCGCTCAAGGTATCTGCGACACGTTGCCAGGAATAGGTTGTCGCCGCTTCAACGCCAGCGGCTTCGGCCAGTTGCATGCGCAGATCAGAGTTATTGGCCAACGTGTCCATGGTGCGCGCAAATGCCACCGGGTTGGCGGTGTCGCAAAGCAGGCCGGTTCGCCCCGGCTGGACGTATTCACGAAAGCCGGCCAGGTCACTGGCGATGATGGCCTTGCCGAAGGTCATGGCCAGCAGCAGTGCGCCACTTTGATAAATATGATGGTATGGAAATACCACCACATCAGCAGCGCCTATCAAATCGCTCATTCGCTGCTCGCTCAGGTGCCCCACCTGCAGGACCATTCGCTGTTCCTGCAAGCCCAGCGACTTCATGCGCTGGCGCAACGCGTGTTCGATTTCCGGCGTGCATCCCCCCGCCGCGAGTAGCCGTACATGTGAGGATTGAAGCTGTGCGGCGGCTTCGATCAAACGATCCACGCCTTTATAGGGTCGGATCAGGCCGAAATACAATACCAGGCATGCCTCTTCGGAAACACTCAAATCCTTGCGGACGCGCGCGCGTTCGGCTGACGGATGATCACGTCTGAAATTCGCGTAGTTTCCATGTGGCGCAAATACGATTCGATCGCGCGAAACTCCGAATTCAGAGACTAATTGTTCACCGGTATGCCGACTCAACACATGCAGGCGGTCCAGACGGCGGTACCAATACCCGTAAACGGCCCGGTGCCAACGTCGCGTCTCGTGCGGCAGTGCGTTGTGCACGGTGCAGACAAGGCGGCGAAGAAACGGTCGCATCAGCAGGTACAGAGGCAACTCAAGGGCAATTGACCGAAAAAACTGCACGTGGACCGCACTGTGCCGGTGGGCCCAAAGTTCGCGCCGCAGCTGCACCACGGCCTTTAGTTGGTCAACCAGCTTCGACAACTTGCCGCGCGAACCCCAAAACTCGGGAAACGCGACGATCATGCGACGCAATTGATTTGCCTTCAATCGTGTGCCATGGATGGTGAAAAACGTCAGATCCACATGTGAATCGAGCGCCAACGGCAGTTCGACTCCGAAGTCATTCCCGGAACTGAGCGTGTCGACCAACAGTACCTTGACCTGCGCGCGCTGGGTCACCGACACGCCAGCGTGGGCATCGGAGCGGTTGTCCAGATGGTCGTCACGGACGGTCACTGAATTGCCCCGACGTCGCCCCGACGGATGGCTGGCCAACCACGCCACCACACCAGGATCAGCAATGCCAGTTCTGCCAGCACCAACGCGAAGACCACGCCCGAAAGACTGCCCCGAGAGGCCGTGGCCCATACCCCTGCCAGCGCCACCGCCAGCGCCACCCAGCCGTAGTGATACAGCGTCTTGAATGCCGTCGCATGGGTCAGCATGGCGGACATTCCAACGGTACGCACCGCTGTCACCGAAAAAAACAGCAACCAAACGGGTGCCAAGCTGCCCACGCTGCGGTATTTGGCACCAAGCAATCCCTGCTGAAGAAGCGGCAACAGCAGGAACAGCAAGCCACCGTAGGCTATACCCCCGAGCGCAAAGGCGACCGCTGAGCGCACGGCGACTCGGTGTATCTGATCCACGTCTCCGGCAACCAGCCACCGACCGGCACGGGGTCTAAACGCCGCCGACCAACCCACCACCAGCAACGACAGTGGCACCAACAGCAAGCGTGATGCCGACAGGTCAGCCACTGCGTCTTTAGAAATCAGCCGCTCGACCAGAAACAAAAATGCATTGGCGTAAAGCCAGCTATTGACCACGCTGGGCAATGCCCATTTGGCACAACTCCAGATGGCCTGACGCGCGGCGCGCAACTCGTCGTTTGACGAAGCACCCGTTGCCGTCGGTTGCCGGTCGCGTCGGCTGGCGATGCCAGCCAGCACGCCCGCAACGCCGACCATTGTCAGTACGGTAACCGCGGAAACATGCCCCGCCAACCAACTCAGTGCCGCAATGCCGGTACCCGCAATGGCGACGTAGGTCGCGTCGGCGAGTAGCGCACCCCATGGGTCACCACGCAAGAACTGCTGCGCCCGGCGGTATTCACGCAACAACATGCCCATCGCGGCCACCCCGCAAGACAAAAGCAGCCAAGCCCAATCGGTGTGATCAGCGGCATGCGCGAGGCTTGCCACGAACAGGCTCGAAACCGCCAATCCGGCGACAAAGCGACGTTGGACAAGGTGGCCCACGCACTGAACTGCAGCCAGGTGACGTGGGTCCGTTGCGCCAGATGCCAAGGTGATGATCGGTGAGTTGACCGCCGCCGCCTGCACGCTCTGAAACAGCAGCAAGGCGTTGGTCGCCAGCGTGTAATCCGCGTATTCGACCTTGCTGGAAAACTTGATGAATGCCACTCCAATGGCAAGATTGAAGATGCTCAGCAATCCTTGGTCAACCGCCCCGACAAGACTACTGCTCAACAGTCGAGGCGAACTCATCGCGCCTTGGCCTTTCCCCGTTACGCTGCACCGGCCGGGAGCCAACGCACCATAAAGTCGCCATAGGCTGCGGCAATACCGCCTTGCAAGGCAGTGTTTGCGCGCCAGCCCAGCGCGTGCAGCCGCGACACGTCCAGCAGCTTGCGGGGCGTGCCGTCGGGCTTGCTGGCGTCGTAGACGATGCGGCCTTCAAAGCCGACCACTTGCATGACCGTTTCGGCCAGCTCCCGGATGGTGACGTCTTCGCCGGTGCCGATGTTGACCAGCGGGCCGTCATAGTCGGCTTCCATCAGGTACGCGCAGGCGTCGGCCAGGTCGTCGACATATAGAAACTCACGCCGCGGCGTGCCACTGCCCCAGACCACGTATTCGGCGTCGCCACGCAGCCTGGCTTCGTGCGCCTTTCGGATCAGTGCCGGCAGCACGTGGCTGGTGGCCAGGTCGTAGTTGTCGTTCGGGCCGTACAGGTTGGTCGGCATCACGCTGATGTACTGCCGCCCATGCTGCGCGTTGTAGGCCTCGCACAGCTTGATGCCGGCAATCTTGGCGATGGCGTAGGGTTCGTTGGTCGGCTCCAACGGGCCGGTCAGCAGGTACTCTTCCTTGATCGGCTGCGGGCAGTCGCGCGGGTAAATGCAGCTCGACCCCAGAAACATCAGCCGTTGCACCCCTGCGGCGTGGGCAGCGTGGATCAGGTTGGCCTCGATCATCAGGTTCTGGTAGATGAAGTCGGCGCGGAACCGGTTGTTGGCCTGGATGCCGCCAACTTTTGCAGCGGCGATAAAGACGTAGTCGGGTTGCTGCTCTGCCATAAAGCGCAGCACCGCTGGCTGGTCCAGCAGGTCAAGCTCGGTGCGGCTGCGTGTGATGACGCCGGTGTAGCCGCCGGCCTGCAGCCGGCGCACGATGGCGCTGCCGACCATGCCGCGGTGGCCGGTGACGAAGATCCGGGCGTCGCGGTGCATGGGTGTGCTCACTCGTTGTAGTCGTAGGCCTGGAAGCCAGCCAGCTTGACCATACTGTCGCGGCGCGCGGCGGTGTAATCCGCGTCGACCATTTCACGCACCAACTCGTCGAATGGTGTGGTTGGCTGCCAGCCGAGCTTGGACTTGGCCTTGGCCGGGTCGCCGAGCAGGGTTTCAACCTCGGTCGGACGAAAGTAGCGCGGGTCGACGCGGACGATCACTTCGCCCACCTTGCACTTGGCCTTTTGCCCCACGACCTTGGCGACGACGCCGACCTCGTCCACCCCCTGACCCTCGAACGCCAGCGTGATGCCGAGCTCGGCCGCGGCGCGCTCGACGAACTGGCGCACGCTGTACTGCACGCCGGTGGCGATGACGAAGTCTTCGGCGTGGTCTTGCTGCAGCATCAGCCACTGCATCTGGACGTAGTCGCGTGCGTGGCCCCAGTCGCGCAACGCGCCCAGGTTGCCCAGGTACAGGCAGTCCTGCAGGCCGAGCGCTATGCGGGCCACCGCGCGGGTGATCTTGCGCGTGACAAAGGTTTCGCCGCGCAGCGGGCTTTCGTGATTGAACAGGATGCCGTTACAGGCGTACATGCCATACGCCTCGCGGTAGTTGACCGTGATCCAGTAGGCGTAAAGCTTGGCCACCGCGTACGGGCTGCGCGGGTAAAACGGCGTGCTTTCCTTTTGCGGCACTTCCTGCACCAGGCCATACAGCTCGGAGGTGCTGGCCTGGTAGAAGCGGGTCTTTTGCGCCAGGCCGAGCATGCGAATGGCTTCGAGCAGACGCAGCGTGCCGATGCCGTCGGCGTCGGCGGTGTACTCGGGCTGCTCAAAGCTGACCGCGACGTGGCTCATCGCGCCCAGGTTATAGACCTCGTCGGGCTGCACCTGCTGCACGATGCGGATCAGGTTGGTCGAATCGGTCAGGTCGCCGTAATGCAGCTTGAAGCGCGGGTTGCGGTCGTGCGGATCCTGGTACAGGTGGTCGACACGGTCGGTGTTGAAAAGGCTGGCACGGCGTTTGATGCCGTGCACCTCGTAGCCCTTGTCCAGCAACAGTTCGGCCAGATAGGCGCCGTCCTGTCCGGTGATGCCGGTGATCAATGCTCTCTTCATATTGCGCTGCGGTGGGGTAGAGAAGGCGGTGCGCCCGTCAGCCGGCCGGGTGGCCGACGACCAGCGGCCGGGTCGGCGTTGGCAGCGCCCGCGCCAATTCGGCGACAAACTGTTGCTGCACCGCAAATGCGCGCTGGCTGTTGTTGTCGATGGTTGACACGCGCACCAGCATGCCGTCCGGCACCACGCCGCGGGTGGTGTAGGCAAGCTGCGCCAGCTTTTGCTCGGTACCGGTGACGGTGATGCGCTCGCCGACGGTGATCCAGTAGGTGATCGGCTCGATGCGGCTGCCCTGGTGGGCGACCAGTTGCCGCACCGGCAACGAGGCGCCGCCCGCACCCAAAGCGAGCCGGGCGATGCGTGACGTGTCAATCTGAAAGCCCTGTGCCGGGTAGCAGACCTCGGGCCGGTGTGCACGGGTAGCGTCGGACTGGTCGCCGCCGTAGGCCACTGACAGCATGATGCGGTCCCCCTCGCGATTGACGTAGGTGCGGGCCAGCGTCTGGTTGTAGATCTTGTTCAGCACCGCCTGGGTGTCGGGTGAAACCAGTTGCACCGGTTGCTGCTGATCGACCTGCCAGGCACCGAACGATTTAGGAAACAGCGCATCGAGGTTGATCGGCGGCCGCGAGTCGGCCAGATGTGTGCTGGGCCGCCAAGCGGTTGCACCGGCCATCGCGGCCGTCGACAGCAGCAGCACCAGGGCGGCGCGCCGGCGCGTACCGACGATGCTCACTTGGCGTCCCCCCGGTGCGCAGGCAAAAACATACCCAGCAGCTTGTCGAGCATGAGCATCAGCAGCAGCGCGACGATGAACAGCACCATGCCGGCAAAGCCATGGACGAAGCCCTGGCCGGCGGCGTCGCCGAAGTGGTACGTAACCAGCACCAGAATCATTACCCGAACAATGTTGGCGACAAACGCAGTGGGTACCAGCAGCAAGGCCAGCACCACATTGCGCACCGGGTTGGTGTACTTCATCAGGTTCATGTACAGCATGCCCAGCGCTTCAAGCGTAAACATGCTGTTCAGGCCGGCACAGGCATCGGCCACCATCAACTGGTAGTGTCCGACCGTGAGCATCACGCCGGTGCGGCCAACCGGGTAGCCAAAGCGGTAAAGCAAGTCACTGGCCACCGCCGACACGGCATTTTTCAAAGGACTGGTCACTGCGGCGACCAGCGCCTCGGGCAGCGGCACCATGAAAAGCAGGAAAAACAGCGCGAACCAGTTCAACCGCAGTGCCGCTGATCCCTTGAACAGCAGCAGCAGCGCCGCCAGCACCCCGATCTGCGAGCCGATGGCGAACATGATGATGTCCTGCGACCGACCCAGCGCATAAACCGCCAGGCTCAGCAGCAGCAGCGGCCAGCCCAGCGCCGGCAGAGGCCGCGCCGGCAACGCAGACAGATCGTGCCGCTTGATGTACAGCAGCCAGAAGCTCATCACCAGGATGATCGGCCCGTGGCCTTGCTCGTCGCTGGCCCAGATCCCGTGCGCCAGGCCCCAGTACTCGGGCAGGTACAGCAGCGCAAACGCCGCGACAAGCAGCGCCAGCGTAGGCAGATCTGCACCCTGAGGCAGCAGCGCCGCGGCGCCGCGGTTGCCGCGCACGGCGCCGTCTTCCATTGAAGACGCCACGCGCTTCCCGCTCAGAATTCGTTGTAGACCACGCCGGCCAGCCGGACCGGCCCTTCGGCCAGATTGGCCACCAGATCCTGCAGCGCGGCGACGCGGCCCTTGTTGCGGCGCGCGACCACCAGCACGGCGCCGCAGCGCGAGGCGATGACGCCGCAGTCGCTGCCATAGACCGCGGCCGGCGTGTCGACCAGCACCTGGTCAAACTTGGACAGCAACTCACGCATCAGCAGCCCGAATGCCGGCCGTTCCACCAGTTCAAGCGGGTTGGGTGGCTTGATGCCGACCGGCAGAACGAACAGGCTGGGTACGCTGGCCACTTGCTGGATGACCTGCGCCTCGGCGCGGCCGCTCAGGATGCCCGACAGGCCGGCACGGTTGCTCAGGCCAAACACCTCGTGCAGGCGCGGGCCGCGCAGATCGGCGTCGAGCAGCAGCGTGCGCCCGCCAAGCTGGGCCAGCGTGACGGCCAGGTTGGCGGCAAAGAAGGTCTTGCCGTCGCCGCTGTCGGGGCTGACGATGGCGATTGCGCGCCGATCGCTGCCGTCGCTGAGCTGACGCATTGTCAATTGGCTGCGGATGGCGCGAAAACTCTCGGACTGCACGCCGAAAGGCTTGTTCAGCGCCACCAGCTCGGGGCTGGCGGTGCGGCTGTCCTGCGGCGCATAGGGGTAGTGGAATTGCTGCGCCAACGCGAACATGACATCGTCGTTGCTGGCGTAGCCCAGCGCCACCGCGGCCTCGCCGAAGCGGATGCCCTTTTCACGCTGGTGGCGCAGGATTTTTTCAACCTGCTCGGCGCTCAGGTGCCGGGTTTCGGCGATCAGTGAGCCAATCGGCCGGTCCGAGACTTGCGCACCTGCGCTGTCGTGGCTGGCTGGCGTTTCGGGCGCGGGGGCGGTGGCGGTATCACGCATGGTGGGCTGCATGGGTCATGCGCCGCGGTACGGCGTCGACGGCCCGGGCAGGCCGATCAGGTTTTGCGGCGGCGGAGGCAAGGCACGGTTACCGGCCACGTAGCGCTTGGCATTCGGTCGCGGCAGCGTGCCCAGCACCGGCAGGCCGAGCGCAGCCACCACGTCGTCGGCACTGCGCACACGGCGGTCGGTCAGCTCGCGCAACAACGCCACGCCAACGGCCAGCAGCAGGCCAAGAAAAACCGCCAACGCGGTGTTCAGCAGCACCTTCGGGCTGGCCGGCTCGCTTGGCGGCTGCGCCACGGTCAGCACGCTGGCATAGCTTTGGGTGTTCTGGCTTTCCAGCACGGTCTGGTTCAGGCGCACGGCCAGGTTGTCGTAGATGCGCTGCGCACTTTCCATCTCGCGCTGCAACACCACGCCTTCGTCGCGCACCACCTTCATTTGCAGCACGCGGGTGCGTTGCGCCGCCAGTTCGCGCTGTAGCTGCGCCTCGCGACTGCGGTTGATGGTGTTGCTGACGCCGACACCGGAGGTGACCTTGCGCGTCTCGGCCTCGATGCGCGCGCGCAGCTCATTGACGTTGGCGCGCGTCTCGATGACTTGCGGGTGGTTGTCGCCGAACTTGGCATTCAACTCCTTCAACCGCGACTCGCCGCGCGCCAGGTCGGCCTTCATGCCGGCGATCAACGGGTTGTTCAGCACTTCCTGAATGCGGTCGGACTGCGCACCCTGCGCCTGCGCGTTGCGGCTGCTGCTCTCCGCGGCGATGGCCTGCAACTGGGTCAGCTGGCTGCTCAACTCGTTCAGGCGGGCGTTCTCGACGTCCAGCCGTTCATCGGTGGCAATGATGCCTTTGGCCTGCTGGAACGCCGACAGCTTGGCCTGCGCCCGCTCAAGCGCGTCGCGCGCGTCGGCGGTCTGCGCATCGAACAGTTTCTTGAAGCTTTGCGCCGGGTCGGCGCGCAGCTCCAGCGTGGTGGCGATGTAGGACTTGGCAAACGCATTCGCCAGCGCCGCCGCAAACTGCGGCGACGGCGACTTGTAGTTCACCGCGATGACGTTGCTCTCGCGTGAGGGCTTGATGTCCAGCCCCTTTTGCAACACCTCGATCAGGTACTGCTCAAAGGTGCCGCGGCCATCGGCCTCGGTCTGCCACTGCTGGCGCAGTTCGGCGTTTTCGTTGAGCTTCAGGTCGCGAATGACGCGCAGCGCGACACGGTCGCTGCTCAGGATGTCGACCTGAGTGGCCATGAAACCGGGCAGCGCCATCGCGCCGTTGGCCATCATCGACACCGGGTCAGGCTTGACGTCGATGACCACGCTCGCCGAGCCAAGGTATTTCTTTGGCAGCAGCAGGCTGACCACCACGGTGGTGGCAACCACCAGCACAAACACCAGCAGCGCGGCCCATTTGCGTGCGCGCAGGATAGACAGGAACTGACCAAACGTCATGGATGTGGCCTCGGCTGGCGTTCAGAACAGGCTTTCGCGGACGAACACCACGTCGCCGTCGCGCATTTTTTCGTCCATCGTTGGGGTGACGATGGTGACTTTGCCGTCGGCCGACTTGCGGTGTACCCGTATGCCTTTTTCAGTGCCGCGCTGGGTCAGCCCGCCGCCGGCAGCGAGGCTTTGCATCAGCGTCATGTCGCGCTCCAGCCGCATTGGACCGGGTCGCTGCACCTCGCCGTAGATGTAGACCAGCGGCTGACGGTCGACCCACACCGCATCGCCATTGACGATTTGCAGATCCTTGTCCTTGCCGCCGGGAGCAAACACGGTCGGCAGGTCGATCTCCTGGCGAAACGGCCGGCCGTCGCGGGTGCCGGTGACAATGACGACATCGGCGCCATTGACCGCGGTGCCGCCGGCCATGGCCAGCAAGTCGGTCAGGCGCAGGTCGGTGACTTCGATCGGGTAACGCCCGGGGCGGTTGACCATGCCCAGTACGCTGGCCTGGTTGCCGCGCACCTGAAGAACGACGATGGTGACCTGGGGTTGCTTGACGAAGTTGCCGTTGCGCAGGCCGTCGGTGATCAGCCGCTCGGCCGAGGTGACGCTCAAGCCGCCGAGCTTGATCGGGCCGAGCAGCGGGTAGCTGACGATGCCGGCTTCGGTTAGCCGGGTCTCCAGCGTCAGGTCGGGGTTCTGATAAACGCTGATGCGCAGCACGTCACCGGCGCCGAGCCGGTAGTCGGCCGCCGAGTTGGAAGTGGCCGCCACTGCCTGCGCCTGAACCGCGGCGGGCATCAGCCAGCACGCCGCAGCCAGCAGCGCCGCGCCCCATCCGGCATGCGCCGCCCGCGGCTGGGCTTTGACCAGCGCGGTCATTTCTTCAGCCCCATGCCGGTGGCGATGTCCGAGGCGCTCAAGCCACTGGCGGGTGGGGATGCGGGCGCGGGTGCCGCCGCGTCCGACGCCGCGGCAGGTGCTGCCGCGCTGGGCGTCGCCGGCGCGGTCGCGCCCGACGTGGTAGGCGCGACGGCGCTGGCCGCAGCGGCCGCGGCGCCCGGCCGACCCTCGGCAAACTTGCCGATGTATTCGATCTTGGCCGCGGCGCGCATGGTCTTGAGGTCTTCCTCGACCAGCTTGCGCTTGCGCTCGTTCAGCAGATATTGCTCGATCGCCGGCCTGGCCTGCTCTTCCGAAACTGGCTGGCTGCGCGAGCCGGCCAGCACGATCACCTGCGCGCCGTTCGGACCCTGGTTGAACAGGCTCTGGCCGTCCTTGAGCTTGGCGAAAGCGTCCAGGCTTTGCAGCGGCAATTGCTCAGCCGCGCGTACCGCCTGGTTGACATTGAACTTGAAGTCGTTGCCCTTCAGATATTCAAGGAACTCAGCCACCGTTTTGGCTTCGGTGAGTTTGGCGCGCAGGGAGCTGACCTGATCGGCCGCTGCCTCGATGGCGATTTCCTGAATTTGATAAATTCGGCGCTCCTTGAACAACGCCGGCTTGTCCTCGTAATACTTTTTGATTTCTTCCGGGCTGGGTTTGGCCGCTGACTCGGAGACTTTTTCGAGGTAGGCGCGGGCCAGGATCTCGCGCCGCGCGGCTTCCAGTTGCTGCACCACCCGCGGATCACGGTCAAGCTTTTGGTCGTCGGCCCGTTGTACCGCCAGTTCCTGATCGATCAGCCGCTCCAGCACCTGCTTGCCTGCGGCGTCGGCCTGCTCGGGCTTCAACCCGCGCTGCTGCTGCAGCACGAAGTTGATCTGGTGTACGGTCAGTTCGCTCTTGTTGACGCGGGCAGCGGTCTGGCTGGCCGCTTTGTCCTTTTTGTCGCCGCAGCCGACGAGCAAGGATGCGGCAACCGCCAGCGCCAGAACGGCGACACGCCCGCCACGACGCGCGGCCGTGAAGTGAGAAACAACCATCATGTTCAAGGTCGGCTCAAAGGCCGTCGCGGATGAGGAATGCCCAGTTAGCAGGCGGCCGGCGGCCGGCAAACGCCAATGACAGACGGCAGCGTGCCGCCGTGTACCGGGTCAGTCAGTGACTGCGCAGTGTAGCGGCAAGGGTTTTCGAGTAACACCGCGCGTCCCCCGTATATGGGAGGGCGTGATTGATCTGACGGCAACACCGCACGGTCAGGCCAGTGTCAGCATTTGATACCTGCATGCACCGCAACGACGCCGGCGCTCAGGTTGTGGACGTCGACATGGCCGAATCCGGCGTCCTTCATCATCTGCTTGAGCTCGGCCTGCGCCGGGTGCATGCGGATCGACTCGGCCAGGTAGCGGTAGCTGTCGGCGTCATTGGCGACCAACTTGCCCAGCAGCGGCAGCACGTTCATCGAATACCAGTCATACGGCCGGCGCAGCGGCTCGGCGACGCGGCTGAATTCAAGCACCAGCAGCCGGCCGCCGGGCTTGAGCACGCGGCACATCTCGCGCAGCGCGACGTCCTTGTGCGTCATGTTGCGCAGCCCGAAGGCCACCGTCACCAGGTCCATCCGGCCGTCGGGCAGCGGCAGCCGCTCGGCATCGCAGACCAGCGTGGGCAGCAGCACGCCGTCGTCGAGCAGGCGGTCGCGGCCAACGACCAGCATGGCCTGGTTGATGTCGGTGTGCAGCACCAGCCCTTCCGGGCCAACCTTGGCGGCGAAGGCGCGCGCCAGGTCACCGGTGCCGCCGGCAATGTCGAGCACCTTGTCGCCGCGCCGCACGTCGGCCAGCGCCACGGTGTAGGCCTTCCAGGCGCGGTGCAGGCCGAGCGACATCAGGTCGTTCATGACGTCGTAGCGTTTGGCGACCGAATCAAACACGCCACGCACGCGGCGCGCCTTGTCGGATTCATCGACGTTCTGGAAACCGAAGTGGGTCTGGGCCATGGTGGGCGCTGCGCGGGAAGTCAATAAATGAAGGATCAGTGGCTGTGGCCGGCGCCGCAACTGCCGCCACCAGCTTTGGCGCTGGCCATCGGCGCATCGCGGTCGACGCCGGCCTGCTCCAGCCGTTGCAGGTAGTGCTGCCACAGCGCGTCCTGCTCGGCGCCCAATTGGTACAGATAGGCCCAGGCGTAGATGCCGGTGTCGTGGCCGTCGCTGAAGGTCGGCTGGATGGCGTAGTGGCCGACCTGCTCGATGGCCACGATGCCGACCTCGCGCTTGCCGGTCTGCAACACCTCCTGGCCCGGGCCATGGCCTTGCACCTCGGCCGATGGCGAGTAAACGCGCAGCAATTCGAACGGGATGCGGAACGCAGCGCCGTCGTCGAACGCGATTTCGAGCGTGCGCGAGGTCTGGTGCAGCGTCAGCGCGCTGGGCTGGCGGTCGGCGTGCGGGCGTTGCTGCATGTTCGAAGGTGCGGGCATGGCGGCGGGTGGCTCTTTAGTTCGGGGCGCTGGGCGGCGCGGGTGGCGTGGGCGGGGCAAAGTCGACGTCTTCGTACAGCGTGGCCAGCGGCCACGGCTGGCCCAGGCGCTCGATCGTGATCTGGTCGCCCGGCGCCAGCGGCTGCAGCACCCACAGGCCGGTGTCGCTGCGGAAAAACAGGTCGGCGTGGGCGCGGTCGGTCTCGACCAGCAGGTAATGCGTCAGCGTGGCAATGCCGCGGTAGAGCTCGAACTTGCGGCCGCGGTCGTAGGCGGCGGTGGATTCGCTCAGCACCTCGACCACCAGCCAGGGGTGGCTGACAAACCGGTCTTCGGCCGGGTTGCGGTCGCGCGGGTCGCAGGTCACCAGCACGTCGGGGTAGAGAAAGTCACCGGCCGGGCTGGCACGCAGCTTGACGGCCACTGAAAACACCCGGCAAGGCGTTCCCCGAAAGGCCTGCCTCAGCCAGAACGCGGCATTGAGCACGATGGTGTTGTGCGTCAATCGGGCACCGGTCATCAGGTAGACCTCGCCATCGACGCGCTCATAGCGTTCGGTCTGCCACGCCTCCCAGGCCAGGAAGGATTCGGCATCGTCGCTGCGCGACGGTTTCATCACGGCGCTCATTCGCGTTCTCCCCGGTGATGGCGTCCAGCGTTCGATTATCGGCGGCGCTCCAGCGTCCACTAGACCAGCACCCGCTCGATGCCGCCGGCGTTGGCGCGCGCGACATAGTTTTGCAGCCAGTCGGCACCGAGGAGTTGGCGCGCCATTTCGACGACCACGTAGTCGGCCTCCAGCAGCCCGGTGGGCAGGTCGTCCTGGTAGCGCTGCAGGCCTTGCAGGCAGCTCGGGCAGGTGGTCAGGATCTTGACCTCGGCCGGCGCGGATTCGCCGCCAGCCTGGCGCAGCGCGGCCGCGCCGGCGCGCACTTCCTGCTGCTTGCGAAAGCGCACCTGGGTGGCGATGTCGGGCCGGCTGACGCCCAGCGTGCCGCTTTCGCCGCAGCAGCGCGGGCTTTGCAGCACGTTGGCGCCGCCGACCAGCGCGCGCACCGTCTGCAGCGGCTCGCGCTGCTTCAGCGGCGTGTGGCAGGGGTCGTGGTACAGGTAGCCGGCCGCGCCGTCGGCGGCCGCCGGCAGGGTGATGCCTTTTTCAAGCAGGTATTCGTGGATGTCGACAATGCGGCAGCCGGGAAAAATGGCCTCGAATTTGTAGCCCTGCAACTGGTCGAAACAGGTGCCGCAGCTGACCACCACGGTCTTGATGTCCAGGTAGTTCAGCGTGTTGGCGACACGGTGGAACAACACCCGGTTGTCGGTGATGATTTGCTCGGCCTTGGCCTGCTGGCCGCTGCCGCGCTGTGGGTAGCCGCAGCACAGGTAGCCCGGCGGCAGCACGGTTTGCACGCCGGCGTGCCACAGCATGGCCTGGGTCGCCAGGCCGACCTGGCTGAACAGCCGCTCCGAGCCGCAGCCGGGAAAGTAAAACACCGCCTCGGCGTCGGCCGAGGTGGCCTGCGGGTCGCGGATGATCGGCACGTAGGCGCGGTCTTCAATGTCCAGCAGCGCGCGCGCGGTGCGCGTGGGCAGGCCGCCGGGCAGCTTTTTGTTGACGAAGTGGATCACCTGCTGCGCCAGCGGCGCGCTGCCCACGCTGGCCGGCGGCGCCGCGGTCTGGCGGCGGGCGGCCGGCTGCAGCACCTGGTTGGCCAGCCGCTGCGCGCGGTAGCCGACGCCGACCACCGCCGCGCGCATCAGCTTGATGGTTTGCGGCCGGGTGGCGTTGAGCATGGCCATCGCCGCCGCGTTGCCCGGGCGCCAGGTCTTGCGGCCGAGCTTGTGCAGCAGGCCGCGCATGGCCATCGAGACGTCGCCGAAGTCGATCTTCACCGGGCACGGCGCCAGACACTTGTGGCACACGGTGCAGTGGTCGGCCACGTCCTCGAACTCCTGCCAGTGCTGCAGGCTGACGCCGCGCCGTGTCTGCTCCTCGTACAAAAAGGCCTCGATCAGCAGCGAAGTGGCCAGGATCTTGTTGCGCGGGCTGTACAGCAAGTTGGCGCGCGGCACATGGGTCGAGCACTCCGGCTTGCACTTGCCGCAGCGCAGGCAGTCCTTGACGCTGTCGGCGATGGCGCCGATCGCCGACTGCTGCATGATGATCGACTCGTGCCCCATCAGCCCGAAGCTGGGCGTGTAGGCCTGGCTCAGGTCGGACGGGCTGACCGCATCGTCCGGCCGCTGCAGCCGCTGCAGTGCCGCGCCGCGCAGCAGCTTGCCCTTGTTGAAGCGGCCTTCGGGGTCGACGCGCGCCTTGTAGTCGGCAAACGGCGCCAGTTCGGCGTCGTCCAGGAAATCAAGCTTGGTGATGCCGATGCCGTGCTCGCCGCTGACCACCCCGCCCAGGCTGCGCGCCAGCGCCATGATGCGCGCCACCGCCTGGTGCGCGGTCTGCAGCATGGCGTAGTTGTCGCTGTTGACCGGGATGTTGGTGTGCACATTGCCGTCGCCGGCGTGCATGTGCAGCGCGGCCCAGGTGCGCCCGCGCAGCACCTGGGCGTGGATGCGCCGGCACTCGTCGAGCAGCGGCGCGTAGGCAGCGCCGGCCAGCAATTGCTTCAGCGGCGCCAGCACCTGGGTTTTCCAGCTCGCGCGCAGGCTGTGGTCTTGCAGTTGCTCGAAGCAACTGCGTGATTCACCGGCCGGCACGTCGTCCAGGTGCAGCAGCCAGTCGCGCCACTGCGCGCGCACGCTGTCCAGCAGCGTCAGGGCCTGCTGCACGCGCTCGTCGAGCGCCGCGCCGGAGGCTGCCGCGGCGTCGGCCGGCGCCAGCGGCAGCGGGCGGCGGTTGAACATTGCCTCCAGCGCGTCGAGCAGCTCCAGCTTGTTGCGCAGGCTCAGCTCGATGTTGATGCGCTCGATGCCGAGGGTGTATTCGCCCATCCGCTCCAGCGGGATGACCACGTCCTCGTTGACCTTGAAGGCGTTGGTGTGGCGGGCGATTGCCGCGGTGCGCTTGCGGTCGGCCCAGAAGGCCTTGCGCGCCTGCGCGCTGACCGCGACAAAGCCCTCGCCCGAGCGCGCGTTGGCGATGCGCACCACCTCGCTGGTGGCGCGCGCCACCGCGGCCTCGTCGTCGCCGACGATGTCGCCGACCAGCACCATCTTGGGCAGCTTGCCGCGCCGGCTCTTGCTGCTGTAGCCGACCGCCTTCAGGTAACGGTCGTCCATGTGCTCCAGCCCGCCCAGGCGCACCGGCGCGGCGCGGGTGCCGGCGCTCGCGCTGCCGGCGACCAGCAGGTTCTTGATCTCGACGATGGCCGGCACCGCGTCGCGCGGGTTGCCGAAAAACTCCAGGCACACGGTGCGGGTGTGCGCCGGCATGCGGTGCAGCACCCAGCGCGCGCTGGTGATCAGGCCGTCGCAGCCTTCCTTTTGCACGCCGGGCAGGCCGGCGAGGAATTTGTCGGTGACGTCCTTGCCCAGCCCGGGCTTGCGAAAGGCCTGGCCCGGGATCTCCAGCCGCTCGGTCTTTTCCAGCACCTGGCCGCTGGCGTCAAACCAGCGCAGCTCGAAGCGCACCAGCGGGGCGTCGTGGATCTTGCCCAGGTTGTGCTCCAGCCGCACCACCTCCAGCCATTTGGCCTCGGGCGTGACCATGCGCCACGAGGCCAGGTTGTCCAGCGCGGTGCCCCACAGCACGGCTTTCTTGCCGCCGGCATTCATCGCGATGTTGCCGCCGACGCAGCTCGCCTCGGCCGACGTGGGGTCGACCGCGAAGACGCAGCCGGCGCGCTCGGCCTCGTCGGCCACGCGCTGGGTGACCACGCCGGCGGCGGTCCACAGCGTTGCCACCGGTTGCGCGACGCCGGGCAGCGTGAGCCATTCGACCGCACCCATTTGTTCGAGCTTTTCGGTGTTGATCACCGCGCTGCGCCAACTCAGCGGCACCGCGCCGCCGGTGTAGCCGGTGCCGCCGCCGCGCGGAATGATGGTCAGCCCCAGCTCGATGCAGCCGGCGACCAGACCGGCCATCTCGGCCTCGCTGTCGGGCGTCAGCACGACAAACGGGACCTCGACGCGCCAGTCGGTGGCGTCGGTGACATGCGAGACCCGCGACAAGCCGTCGAACTTGATGTTGTCGCGCCCGGTGTGGCGTTCCAGCACGCGGCGCGCGCGCTGGCGCAGCTCGGCCACCGCGGCAAAGCGCGCGGCAAAGCGCTGGACCGCCGCGCGCGCCAGGTCCAGCAGTTCGCCGACCTGCGCGTCGCGCCCGGCGTCGTCTGCCGGCGTGCGCCGGCGCTGCACCTCGGCCAGGCGGTGGTGCAGCGCATCGACCAGCAACTGCCGGCGCCGCGCGTTGTCGAGCAGGTCGTCTTCCAGGTAGGGGTTGCGCGCGACGACCCAGATGTCGCCCAGCACCTCGTAGAGCATGCGCGCCGAGCGGCCGGTGCGGCGCTCGCTGCGCAGCCGGTTCAGGATGTCCCAGGCCCTGGCGCCGAGCAGCCGCTGCACGATCTCGCGGTCGGACAGCGAGGTGTAGTTGTACGGAATCTCGCGCAGCCGTGGCGCGGAAGCGGGCGCATCGGTGGCGTCGGTCGGCGCGGCCGCGGCAGGTTCGGGCAAGGCAAGGTTCATGCGGGAAAAGTAAAGCCGTCGCCCGGCGCGTTGGTGCCGGACGGCATTGCCAAGTCAAGGAAGGCGCCTGAAGGCCGCGCGGGCGGGGTCGCCGAAACCCGCCTTGCGGCGGCCAAGGCCGCGGCAGCGCGCGCAAGAATGGCGGAAATCTTAGCCTGTGCCCTGTGCGCGCGGCCGCTGGTGGCGGGAAAGCCCGGTTGCCACCGCGGCGCCACTGTGTGACAACCGGCCGCCGGCTGCGCTGCAAGGCGCCCGGCTGGCGTTGAACATGCCTTCCCCCTGAAAGCGGAGTAAACGATGACCCACACGCGCATTCTGGCCACCACGCTGCTGCTGGCCGCGACCTGCGGCGCGCAGGCGCAGACCGACATCCAGTGGTGGCACTCAATGACCGCCGTCAACGGCGAATGGGTCAACGACCTGGCCAAGGAGTTCAACGCCAGCCAGAAGGACTACCGCGTGGTGCCGACCTACAAGGGCACCTACGACGAATCAATGACCGCGGCGATCGCCGCCTTTCGCGCCGGCAGCGGGCCGCACATCCTGCAGGTATTCGAGGTCGGCACCGCCACCATGATGGCCAGCCGCAAGGCCATCGTGCCGGTGGCCCAGGTGATGACCGAGGCCGGCTTCAAGTTCGACCCCAGCGTCTACATCCCGGCGGTGGCCGGCTACTACACCGCGCCCAACGGGCAGATGTTGAGCTTCCCGTTCAACAGCTCGACCACCGTCTTCTACATCAACAAGGACGCCTTCAAGGCCGCCGGGCTCGACACGCAAAAGCCGCCGACCACCTGGCCCGAGGTGGTGCTGGCCGCCGCCAAGCTCAAGGCCAGCGGCCACAAGTGCCCGTTCACCACCGCCTGGCAGGGCTGGACGCAACTGGAGAGCTTTTCGACCTGGCACAACGTCGAGCTGGCCACGCAGCGCAACGGTCTGGGCGGACTGAACGCGCGGCTGGTGGCCAATTCGCCGCTGCACGTTCGCCACATCGAAAACCTGGCCAACATGGCCAAGCAAGGCCTGTTCGTCTACAAGGGCCGCGCCAACACGCCCGAGGCCAGCTTTGTTTCCGGCGAGTGCGCGATGATCACCACCTCGTCGGGCTTTTTCGGCAACGTCAAGAAGAACGCCAAGTTCAATTTCGGCCTGGCCACCCTGCCCTTCTACCCCGACGTGCCCGGCGCGCCGCAGAACACGGTGATCGGCGGTGCCAGCCTGTGGGTGCTTGCCGGCAAGACCGCGCCCGAATACAAGGGCGTGGCGAATTTCTTCAACTTCCTGTCGCGGCCCGAGGTGCAGTCGGCCAGCCACCAGCGCACCGGCTACCTGCCGATCACCACCGCGGCCTTCCAGTTGACCGAAAAGTCGGGCTTTTACCGCGACAACCCGGGCGCGGACACCGCCGTCAACCAGATGGTGCGCAAGGTCACCGACAAGTCGCGTGGCATCCGGCTGGGCAACTATGTGCAAATCCGCACCATCGAGGACGAAGAACTCGAACAGGTGTGGAACGGCAAGAAGACCGCCAAGCAGGCGCTGGACTCGATCATCTCGCGCGGCAACGAGCTGCTGGAGCGCTTCGAGAAGGCGAGCAAGGGGTGAGGCGCACCCGCGCTCGCCTGGCCGGGCGGCTCGACCGCCTGGCCTGACCGCCGTTCCAAGCCGTACCCGAGGCCTGAGGCTGTACCGCGATGGCTGCTGAAAAGCGCGTCTTCTTCCGCTCGCGCTGGCTGCCCTGGGCACTGCTGGCGCCGCAGGCGCTGGTGATTGCGGTGTTTTTCTTCTGGCCGGCGGCGCAGGCGCTGCTGCAGTCGCTGCAGCAGTCCGACGCCTTTGGCACCTCGGTCGAGTGGGTTGGGCTGGAGAACTTTCGCAACCTCTGGAACGACCCGACTTATCTCGCCTCGTTCGGCACCACCGCGCTGTTCTCGGCGCTGGTGGCCGGGCTGGGGCTGGCGTTTTCGCTGCTGCTGGCGGTGTTTGCCGACCGCGTGCTGCGCGGCGCGGGCGTCTACCGCACGCTGCTGATCTGGCCATATGCGGTGGCGCCGGCGGTGGCCGGCGTGCTGTGGATGTTCATGTTCGCGCCCAGCGTCGGCATCGTGTCCTACCTGCTTGGGCAATGGGGCATCGACTGGAACCACTTGCTCAACAGCCGCCACGCGATGGCACTGATCGTGATGGCCGCGGTGTGGAAGCAACTGTCGTACAACTTTCTGTTCTTTGTGGCCGGGCTGCAGGCGATACCGAAGTCGCTGATCGAGGCCGCGGCGATCGACGGCGCACGGCCCTGGCGGCGCTTTTGGACCATCCAGTTTCCACTGCTGTCGCCGACCGCGTTTTTCCTGCTGGTGATGAACGTGGTCTACGCCTTCTTCGACACCTTTGCCATCGTCGACGCGGCAACCAAGGGCGGGCCGGGCAAGGACACCGCGATCCTGGTCTACAAGGTCTACTACGACGGCTTCAAGGCGCTTGACCTTGGCGGCTCGGCGGCGCAGTCGGTGGTGCTGATGGCGGTGGTCATCGCGCTGACCGTGGTGCAGTTCCGCTTTGTCGAGCGGCGTGTCAACTACTGAAATTCGCCATGGTTGAACGCCGCCCGCTGCTGCAGTTGCTCAGCCACCTGGTGCTGCTGGTCGGCGTGCTGGTGGTCGCGCTGCCGGTGTACATCACCTTCATCGCCTCGACGCACAGCACCGAGACCATCATCCACCCGCCGATGCCGCTGACACCCGGCACCCACCTGGTCGACAACTACACCGCCGCGTGGACCGGCCAGCACGCCGGCCAGGGCTCGCAGGCTGCGGCGGGCCGCATGATGACCGTCAGCCTGGTGATGGCGCTGGGCATTGCGCTGGGCAAGATCGCCATTTCGCTGCTGTCGGCGTTTGCGCTGGTGTACTTCCGCTTCCCGTTTCGGCGGCTGTTTTTCTGGGCGGTGTTCATCACGCTGATGCTGCCGGTCGAGGTGCGTATCGGCCCCACGTACAAAGTGGTCGCCGACCTGGGCATGCTCAACAGCTATGCCGGGCTGACCGTGCCGTTGATCGCTTCGGCCACGGCGACGTTTTTGTTCCGCCAGTTCTTCCTGACCGTGCCCGACGAACTGACCGAGGCCGCACGCATAGACGGCGCCGGGCCGATGCGCTTTTTCTTCGACGTGTTGTTGCCGCTGTCGGCCACCTCGCTGGCGGCGCTGTTCGTGATTCAGTTCATCTACGGCTGGAACCAGTACCTGTGGCCGCTGCTGGTGACCACCGACGAGTCGATGTACCCGATCGTGATCGGCATCAAGCGCATGATTTCAGGCGGCGAGGCGCAAACCGAGTGGAGCGTGATCATGGCCACCGCGATGCTGGCGATGATTCCGCCGGCGCTGGTCGTGCTGCTGATGCAGAAGTGGTTTGTCAGGGGCCTGGTCGACAGTGAAAAATAACCCCTGAAGAAAGCAGCAGTATGGGCGCGATTGCCATTCGCCAGGTTGTCAAGCGTTATGGCCGGGGCGCAAAGGCCAACCCGGTGATACACGGTGTGTCGGCCGACATCGCCGACGGCGAGTTCGTCGTCATCGTCGGCCCCTCGGGCTGCGGCAAGAGCACGCTGCTGCGCATGGTCGCCGGGCTGGAAGAAATCAGCGCGGGCGAGATCGCAATCGCCGGCCGGGTGGTCAACGACATCGAGCCGGCCGACCGCGACATTGCGATGGTGTTCCAGAACTACGCGCTGTACCCGCACATGAGCGTCTACGACAACATGGCCTACGGGCTGAAGATCGCCAAGCTGCCCAAGGCCGACATCGACCAGCGCGTGCGCAAGGCGGCCGGCATCCTGGAACTCGGAGCGTTGCTTGAGCGCACGCCACGCCAGTTGTCGGGCGGCCAGCGCCAGCGCGTGGCCATGGGCCGGGCGATCGTGCGCCAGCCGCAAGCGTTTTTGTTCGACGAGCCGCTGTCCAACCTGGACGCCAAGCTGCGCGCGCAGACCCGGCTGGAGATCCAGAAGCTGCACGCCGAACTGGGCGTGACCTCGCTGTTCGTGACCCACGACCAGGTCGAGGCGATGACGCTGGCCCAGCGCATGATCGTGATGAACGCCGGCCGCGTCGAGCAAATCGGCACGCCCGAGGCGGTGTACCGGCAGCCGGCGACGCGCTTCGTCGCCAGCTTCATCGGCTCGCCACCGATGAACCTGCTGAGCGGCGATGCCGACGGCGCGCGCTTTCGCAGCAGCGACGGCAGCGTGCTGGCGCTGCCGGCCGCCGCGCCGCGCCAAGGCGCACTGCTGCTCGGCCTGCGCCCCGAACACGCCCGGCTCGGCACGGCGGGTGACTGGGCGCTGCACGTCTACAGCGTCGAAATGCTGGGTGCCGAGCGGCTGGTCCATGGCCAACTGGCCGGCCAGCCGTTTACCTTGCGCATCGACGCCGGCCTGCCTTCGCCGCGGCCAGGTGACCAGGTGAGGCTGCGCGCCGACGCCGACGCACTGCACTGGTTTGACGCCGGCACCGGCGCGCGTGTGGCATGAGCTTGTTGCCAGACGATTGGCCGCTGCCGCGCTGGATTGCCCACCGCGGCGCCGGCAAGCTGGCGCCGGAAAACACGCTGGCGGCGTTTCGCGCCGGCGCGCGGCACGGCTGGCGGGCGTTCGAGTGCGACGTCAAGCTGTCTGCCGACGGCGTGCCGTTCTTGCTCCATGACGCGACGCTGGAGCGCACCACCAGCGGCCACGGCTACGCCGGCGCGCAAACCTGGGCCGCGCTGTCGCAGTTGGACGCTGGCGGCTGGCACAGCCGGGTGTTCGCCGGCGAGCCGCTGCCAACGCTGGCCGCGGTGGCCGCCTTTGTGCAGCGCAACGGCTTTGCGCTGAACATCGAAATCAAGCCCAGCCCAGGCGCCGAACACACCACCGGCCGCGCGGTGGCCGAGGCCGCGGCGCGGCTGTGGCAAGGCCAGCGCCCGCCGCTGCTGAGCTCGTTCAAGCCCGACGCGCTGGCCGCGGCGGCACAGGCCGCGCCGCACTTGCCGCGTGCGCTGCTGCTTGACCGGATGCCGGTGGACTGGCAGCAAACCGCGCGCATGCTGGGAGTGGCCGCGGTGGTGACCGACCAGGGGCTGATGGACGCCGAGCTGCGCGACACGCTGCGCGCGTCGGGCTGGCGGGCGCTGTGCTACACGGTCAACGACGCGGCGGAACGCGACCGGCTGCTGGCGCTGGACATCGACGGGCTGATCAGCGATGCGGTCGACCGCTTCGCGCCGGCCGACGACGGCACGCGGCGCTGATTCGGCACACCGGCGACGCCCCGCGGCGCTGATCCGGCAGAGATTGGCGCCCGCGCGGCCTATTCAGGCACGGCCGGCAGCGCGCGCACCGCCGGGATGGTGCGCGCGCGCCAGCACAGCGCCACCAGCAGCAGCCCCAGCGCGCCGGCGCCGCCCAGCGTGGCCCGCAGCCCGGCGTGCTCGCCGACATAACCGCCCAGCAGCGCGCCCGGGCCGGCCGGCAGCAGAATCAGCCAGCGCATGGTCGAGGTCATGCGGCCCAGCAGTGGCGTCGGCGTCGCGGCCTGGCGCAGGCCGAGAAAGTTGATGAACACCAGCACCGCGCCCACGCCGTTGAGCAGCAGCATCGCGACAAACGCCGCCAGGCCCCAGCGCCCACTGCCGGCCAACGCGGGCAACAGCCAGCCAATGGCGCAGGCGGCCATGCCCAGCAGCATGGTTGGCCCCGGCCCCCAGCGCGCGCTGAGCCGGCTGCCAAAGGCGCTGGCGGCGACGGTGCCGGCGCCCATGGTCGCGTAGGCCAGGCCGATCACCTGTTCAGACAAGCCCAGCCCGCGCGCGGCCCACAGGATTTGCACGCCCTGCACCGCGTTGTGGCAGAACTGCCAGCCGCCCACCGCCCAGGCCAGCGCGACCAGCAGGCCGTGGCGGCGAACAAAGCCCAGGCCCTCGGCCAGGTCGCGCCGAAACGTCGCGCTGCGCGGCGGCCCGGGCGGCTCCTGCACCCGCATGCCGGTCAGCACGACTGCCGACAACAGCAGCATCGCCGCATCGATCAGCAGCGCCAGCGGCGCGCCGGCAAGCTTGATCAGCGCGCCGGCCAGGCCCGGGCCAGCCACCTCGGCGCCAGAGCTGGCCAGCGCGTTGCGGGCGTGGGCCTCGACCAGCCGCTCGCGCGGCACGACCTGGGTCAACACGATCTGGCTGGCGCTGCCGGCCACGGTGTTGACCATGCCGATGGCAAAGCCGACCGCGTACAGCCAAGCCATGCTCAGCCAACCCAGCGCCCAGGCCGCCGGAATGCTGGCCACCGCCGCGGCGACCGACAACTCGCCGGCCACGTACACCGGCAGTTTGCGCACCCGGTCCAGCCACACCCCGGCCGGCAGCGACAGCAGCACGAAAGGCAGGATCTCCATCGCCGTCAACAGCCCCATCTGCAGCGGCGTGGCATGCAGCAGCAGCGCCGCGGTCAGCGGCAGCGCCAGCAGCGTGACCTGCGCGCCCAGCGAGGCGATGACGATCGACATCCACAGCCGGCGGTACGCCGGGTCGTGCCACAGGTCGGGCGGCGCGTCGCCGCCGCCGCTTGCCGGCGCTGCCGGCTCAGCCGCCATGGGCACTCAACTGCGGTAGTCGGCGTTGATGCTGACGTAGTCGTGCGACAGGTCGCAGGTCCATACGGTGGCCTCGGCGCTGCCGCGGTGCAGCAGCACGCGCACGGTGATTTCGCTTTGCCGCATCACGCGCTGACCGTCTTGCTCCTGGTAGTCGGGGTGGCGGCCGCCTTGCCGCGCGACATGCACGTCGTCGAGGTAGAGGTCGATCAGGCCCTGGTCGAGGTCGTCAATGCCGGCATAGCCGACCGCGGCCAGGATGCGGCCGAGGTTGGGGTCGCTGGCAAAGAATGCCGTCTTGACCAACGGTGAATGGGCGATCGCGTAGGCCACTTTGCGGCACTCGTCGACGTTGGCGCCACCCTCGACGCGCACGGTGATGAATTTGGTCGCCCCTTCGCCGTCGCGCACGATGGCCTGCGCCAGTTGCTGCGCGACCTCGATCACCGCGCCGCGCAGCGCGGCGCCTGCGGGCGAGCCCAGGTCGACGATGGTCGGGTGCGCAGCCTGCCGCGTGGCCACCAGCAGCAGCGAGTCGTTGGTCGAGGTGTCGCCGTCAATGGTGATGCGGTTGAAGCTCAAGTCGGCGGCCTCGCGCAGCAGGGCGTGCAGTGGCTCGGGCGCGATGTCGGCGTCGGTGGCGATGTAGCCCAGCATCGTCGCCATGTTCGGACGAATCATGCCGGCGCCCTTGCTGATGCCGGTGACGGTGACCGTGGCGCCGCCGACCGTGACGCGCCTTGACGCCGCCTTGGGCACGGTGTCGGTGGTCATGATGCCGCGCGCGGCCAGCGCCCAGTTGTCCTCGCGCAGGTCGCTCACCGCCGCCGGCAGGCCGGCTTCCAGGCGCTCGATCGGCAGCGTTTCCATGATCACGCCGGTTGAAAACGGCAGCACCTGCATCGCCTTCAGCCCCAGCAGGTCGGCCAGCGCGCGGCAACTGCGCTGCGCCCGCGCCAGGCCATCGGCGCCGGTGCCGGCGTTGGCGTTGCCGGTATTGACCAGCGCCGCCTGCACGCCGACGCCCGCGGCCAAATGCTCGCGGCAGACCTGCACCGGCGCAGCGCAGAAGCGGTTGGCAGTGAACACGCCGGCCACCGACGCGCCGGCCGGCCAAGCCATCACCACCAGGTCATGGCGGTCGACCTTGCGGATGCCGGCCTGGGTCACGCCGAGGCGAAAGCCGGCCACGGGAAACAGCAGCGCCGGGTCAAGAGGGGGCAGGTTGACGGGCATCGGAAAGAAACTCCAGGAGCCAGTGGATGGGCGGGAAGAAACCCGAGCGCGGTTGAAAAACCGCAGCGTAAACGACAAAGCCCGCCTGACGGCGGGCTGGGTGGCGACAAAGCCCACGTGACGGCGGGCTGGGTGGCAACAACGCCGACCTGTCGGTCGGTTGCGTGCAAAGCGGGCGAGCAGCAGTCCGGGCCGCGCGGCGGACGCCGCTTCAGGCTGAGCGGCTCTTGCGCACCAACGCCACGCCGAGCAACGCCAACGCGGCCAGACCATTCGAACCCGGCTCTGGAGCGCGAGGAATCGGGATGTTGTCACAGCCACGGGTGCAGTCGAACGACATCTCATCCAGGTAGGCGGCGCCGAACACTTGAATAGCGACGATCGATCCCAGGCCGTCGGCGCGACCGACGAGCACCGTTGGCGAGCGCAGATCAACGCTAGGCGATAACACGTTACCGCTCCACAGGTTGGTATTCGATCCCGCCCCGAGCAGCATGGACGTGATCAACGGGGCGCCAGTCTTGTCGAGGTTGCTACCCACGATCCGCACGGTGAAACCAGCGGGGCTGGGTCCGACCAGGCGAAGCGCCAACATATCGAAAATGCCTCCCGATATGTCGATCTGGAAGTTGCTGCCACCAATAAAGCCCTGCGCCTCGGCCTTGTCAGCATCGGTTTCGGGCGGCGGCGGGATGCCATTCGGCAGATGTTTGGCGTTATACGCCGCAATCACCGTTCGCTGATCGTCACTCGGATCAGGGTAAAACGGCGGTTGCGACTTCTCGTTCATTTTTCGCAGCACGCCAAAGGTCAGGCCGAAATCAGTATATTGATCGGTGAGCGGAACCCCAGCGTCGGTCGCCTTGGATGTATGGTCGTCATTGAAATTTAATGTCATCGGTGCCGCGATAGCGCCGATCGAACAGGCGCAATAGGCGGCCACCGAACTCACCAAACGACGAAAACTCAGCATAGGGTCAACCTGACGAGATTGAGGGGTAACGGCGCCAATGCGGCATGGCGTGTGAAACGTCATACAAGACGTTTGCAACTTTATCGAATGCGCCCGGAAGGCAGGGGGCGCCGGGGCCTTCGATCAGGGGGGGTGATCGTCTGCAACCGCTTCTCAGGTGCCTTTTTTATCACTTATCTCGGATTCGTGCGATTGTGTTCGCCGCTCAAGCGCCCCGCCGGTCGCTGTCGCCGGTCCCACATCGAACCTGCAAGCCCTCTACCGGTGCGACAGCATGCCAATAAACTGCCGCGTGCGCGCAAACCTTGGCCGGCTGAAAAAACACTTTGCCGACGCTTGCTCAACCACCTGGCCCTGGTCGAGGAACACCACGCGGTCGGCGACCGCCCGCGCAAACCCCATTTCATGCGTCACACAAACCAATGTCATGCCGCCGGCAGCGAGTTCGGTGATCACGTCAAGCACCTCGCCGATCATTTCGGGGTCGAGCGCCGAGGTCGGTTCGTCAAAAAGCATCACCCGCGGCCGCAAGCATAGCGCGCGGGCAATCGCCGCGCGCTGTTGCTGGCCGCCCGAGAGCTGCGTTGGAAACTTTTCGGCCTGGTCGGCCAGGCGCACGCGTTCGAGCTGACGCAGCGCCAGCGCCTGGGCGTCCTGGCGGCTCATCCCGGCAACGCAGCGCGGCGCGAGCGTCAGGTTGTCGAGCACGCTCAGGTGGGCAAACAGGTTGAACTGCTGGAACACCATGCCGACGCGGCGGCGCACCTGGTCGATGACCTGCGGGTCGTCGCCCAGCGTCAGCCCGTCGACAATGAGTTGCCCCTGCTGATGCGCTTCTAGCCGGTTGATGCAGCGGATCAGCGTGCTCTTGCCCGACCCCGACGGGCCGCAAATCACCACCCGTTCGCCGGGCGCCACCTCCAGGCTGATGTCGCGCAGCGCATGGTGGCCGTCGTCGTACCACTTGTTGACGCGCTCGAAGCGGATGATCGCGGTCAACTTGGCAGCTCCATCTGCCGCGCGCCACCACGGCCGCCGGCCAGCTCACGTTCGAGCCGCAGGCTCCAGCGCGACATTGAAAAGCACACCGCGAAGTAAATCGCCGCGATGAACAAATAGCCCTCCAGCTTGAACGGCCGCCATTGGCTGTCGGAATTCAGCGCCAGGCCGAGCGCGCCGGTCAACTCGTACAGGCTGACGATGGTCACCAGCGAGGTGTCCTTGAAGATGGCGATGAAGTTGTTCATCAGCGCCGGCACCACCTGGCCCAGCGCCTGCGGCAAGATGATGGCGCGCTGCGCCTGCCACCAGCCCAGGCCCAGGCTGGCGGCGGCCAGTTGCTGGCCGTCAGGCACCGCCTGCAGCCCGGCACGCACGATTTCGGCCAGGTAGGCGGCGGCAAACAGCGTGGTGCCGGCCAGCACGCGCAGCAGCACATCGACCTGGCTGCCCGGCGGCAGCCACAGCGGCAGCATGAAACTGGCCATGAACAGCACGCTGACCAGCGGCACGCCGCGCACCGCCTCGACGTAGACCACGCACAGCGCGCGCAGCGCCGGCAGCCGGCTGCGCCGGCCGAGCGCGACCAGCACCGCCAGCGGAAAGGCCAGCGCGATCGACAGCGTGGCCAGCAGCACGCTCAGCGGCAGCCCGCCCCAGCGCTCGGTCGACACTTCGGCCAGGCCGAAAACGCCGCCGTGCAGCAGCGCAAAGCCCAGCGCCGGCACGCCGACCCAGGCCAGCAGCAGCACACGCCGCGGCAGCCGGCGCGTGGCACTGGCCACCACCAGCGCCGCCAGCAACAGCGTGGCCAGTGCGCTGCGCCACTGCTGGTCAAACGGGTAGCGGCCAAACAGGATCAGCCGGTACTTTTCGGCGACCACGCCCCAGCAGGCACCGACGCCGCGCGCGGCCTGGCAGCGCTCGGCATCGGCGACCCACACCGCGCGCCACAGCGCCCAGTCAAGCAGCGCCGGCAGCGCCCACGCGGCCAGCGCCAACAGCGCCACGCTGGCCAGGCCGCTGGCCCAACCGGAAAACAGATGGCTGCGCAGCCAGACCCGCACGCCGCCGCGGCGTGGCGGCGGCGGCCGCGCGGCGATCGGTTCGAACGCCAGCGCTGCGTCGGCGTGGTCGTCAGCGCGGTGGTCGGCCTCGGCCGGCATGTCAGCGCCCCACCGCGGTGGCGCGCGCGTTCACCACGCCCATCAGCGCCGCGGTCAGCAGCGACAGCGTCAGGTACACCGCCATCACCACCGCAATGCATTCGACCGCGCGGCCGGTCTGGTTGATCGCGGTGTTGGCCACCGACACCAAGTCGGGGTAGCCGATGGCCACCGCCAGCGAGGCGTTCTTGGTCAGGTTCAGGTACTGGCTGGTCAGCGGCGGCACGATCACCCGCAGCGCCTGCGGCAGCACCACGCGGCGCAGGCGCTGCACGCGCGACAGGCCCAGCGCCAGCGCGGCTTCGACCTGCCCGCGCGGCACCGCGGCGATGCCGCCGCGCACCACCTCGGCAATATAGGCCGCGGTGTAGCAGCTCAGGCCCAGCAGCACGGCCAGGAATTCGGGCGTCAGCGCCCAGCCGCCCTCGACCGCCATCGCGCCCAGGCGCGGCAGGTCCAGGCCGCCGCCCCACAGCGGTCGCGGCAGGTGCAGGCCGCCCTTGCTGAGAAAAACGTGGCCGAAGGCCTGCCAGGGCTGCGCCGGATCGGGCAGCCATTCGGTCAGCAGCAGGTACCACATCAGCAACTGCAGCAGCAGCGGAATGTTGCGCAGCGCCTCGACCCAGCCGCGGCACAGCGCGCGCAGCAAGGCATTGCGGGCAAAGCGGCCGATGCCGAGCAGGCCGCCGGCCAGCGTCGCCAGCACGATGCCGAGCAAGGCCACGCGCAGCGTGTTGGCCAGCCCGACCAGGAAGGCGCGCCAGTAGGGGTCGACCGACTCGTAGGCAATCGCTGACTCGCCAATGTCAAAGCCGGCCGGGCTGGTGAGGAAGTCAAAGCCGCTGTGGATGCCGCGCGCGCGCATCGCCTGCAGCGTCTGCCCAAACAGCCACCACAGCGCCAGCGCCACCAGCGCGACCACCAGCGCCTGCCAGGCCAGCGAGCGCCACGCGCCACGGCGCGCCGCGCGCGGCGCAGGCGCCACCGTCAGCGCACCGGCGGCGCGTACTGGATGCCGCCGCGGCTCCACAGGTTGTTCAGCCCGCGCGGCAGGCCGAGCGCGCTTTTCGGGCCGACGTTGCGGTCAAACATCTCGCCATAGTTGCCAACCGCCTTGATCGCCCGCGCCGCCCATTCCTTGTCCAGGCCGAGCAGCTTGCCGGTGTCCTCGGTGGCGCCAAGCAGGCGGCCGACCGCCGGGTCGTCGGTGCGGGTTTTCAACTGGTCGACATTGGCCTGGGTGACGCCGTAGTCCTCGGCCTCGATCAGCGCGAACAGCACCCATTTGGCGATGGCGAAGAACTCGTCGTCGCCGCGGCGCACGCTGGGGCCCAGCGGCTCCTTGGAGATCAGCTCGGGCAGGATGAAGTGCTCGGCCGGCACCCGGGCTTCCTTGTTGCGGATCGACGCCAGGCTGGACGCGTCGGTGGTGAAGACCTGGCAGCGGCCGGCAAAGTAAGCGCTGGTCGAGGCCTCCTGCTTCTCGAACACCACCGGCTTCAAGTCGAGCTTTTGCGCGCGCGAGTAGTCGGTCAGGTTTTTCTCGGTGGTGGTGCTGGACTGCACGCACACCGTCGCGCCCTTGATCTGCTTGGCGCTCTTGATCTGGCTTTTCACCGGCACCATGAAGCCCTGGCCGTCGTAGTAGGTGACGCCGACGAAGTTCATGCCCAGCGAGGCGTCGCGGGTCAGCGTCCAGGTGGTGTTGCGCGACAGCACGTCGATCTCGCCCGACTGCAGTGCGGCAAAGCGCTGCTGCGCGTTCAGCGGCACGTACTTGACCTTGTTGGCGTCACCCAGCATCGCCGCGGCCAGCGCCTTGCAGTAGTCGACGTCCAGCCCGCTCCAGTTGCCCTGGCTGTCGGTGGCGGCGAAACCGGCCAGACCGGTGTTGACGCCGCACACCAACTGGCCGCGCGACTTGATCGCCTCGACCGTCTTGCCGGCCTGCGCTGCCGGCGTGGCCAGCCCGAGTGCGAGCGCCAGGACGGCGAGCGCGGCGGGGGTACGAAATGCGGTCATTGATGGCGGCTCCAACAGCAAAAGTGCCCGCGAACGCTGCCGGTACAGCACGCGCTCGCGCGCAGGTCGCGCAGTATAGGAAGGCGATGTGTCGGGTTCCGGCCGCGGCGGCCACGCCAGAATGGCGCATGCCGACTGCCATGACCCTGACCCGCCCCGACGACTGGCACCTGCACCTGCGCGACGGTGCGGCGATGGCCGCGGTGCTGCCGCACAGCGCGCGCCAGTTCGGCCGCGCCATCGTGATGCCCAACCTGCGCCCGCCGGTGACCAGCGTCGCCGCCGCCGCGGCCTACCGGCAGCGCATCGTCGACGCGCTGCCTGCCGGTCTGGACTTCACGCCGTTGATGACGCTGTACCTGACCGACACGCTGGCGCCGGCCGAGATTGCCCGCGCCGCGGCCGACCCGGCGGCCGGCGTGGTGGCGGTCAAGCTCTACCCGGCCGGCGCGACAACCAACAGCGACGCCGGCGTGACCGACATCCGCAAGACCTACCCGACGCTGGAGGCGATGCAGCGCCACGGCCTGAAGCTGCTGGTGCACGGCGAGGTCACCGACCCGGCGGTCGACATCTTCGACCGCGAGGCGGTGTTCATCGAGCGCGTGATGCAGCCGCTGCGGCGCGACTTTCCCGAGCTGAAGGTGGTCTTTGAACACCTGACCAGCGCCGACGGCGCGCAATACGTCGCCGAGGCCGGCCGCCACACCGCGGCCACGATCACCGCCCACCACCTGCTGTACAGCCGCAACGCGCTGTTCAGCGGCGGCCTGCGGCCGCACTACTGGTGTTTGCCGGTGCTCAAGCGCGAGCGCCACCGGCAGGCGCTGGTCGCCGCGGCGACCTCGGGATCGGACCGCTTTTTCCTCGGCACCGACAGCGCGCCGCACGCGGTGGCGCTGAAGGAAGCCGCGGTCTGCGGCGCCGGCTGCTTTACCGCGTTGAGCGCGATCGAGCTGTACGCCGAGGCGTTTGAAGCCGCCGGCGCGCTCGACAAACTGGAAGGCTTTGCCAGCTTCCACGGCCCGGACTTCTACGGCCTGCCGCGCAACCGCGGCACGGTAACGCTGGTCAAGTCGGCGTGGACGCTGCCCGAACAGGTGCCGTTTGGCGACGCGCCGCTGAAACCGCTGCGCGGCGGCGAGACGCTGGCCTGGCGGCTGCAGCCGGCCGCGGCCTGAGCGGAGCGCGCTGGCCATGATTCGCTTGATCGTCGGCCTGGGCAACCCGGGCGCCGAATACGACGCCACGCGCCACAACGCCGGCGCCTGGTGGGTACAGGCCGCCGCCGATGCGCTGGGCGCCGGCTGGGCGCACGACCGCGCCTTCCACGGCCTGGTGGCGCGCGCCAACCGGCCGGCCGGGCCGGTGTGGCTGCTGCAGCCGCTGACCTATATGAACCTGTCGGGCAAGGCGGTGGCGCCGCTGGCGCGGTTTTTCAAGATCGCCGCCGACGAAATCCTGGCGGTGCACGACGAGCTCGACCTGCTGCCCGGCCAGGCCAAGCTCAAGCAAGGCGGCGGCGTGGCCGGCCACAACGGGCTGAAGGACATCCAGGCCCAGCTTGGCAGCGCCGACTTCTGGCGTTTGCGGCTGGGCATTGGCCACCCAGGCGACCGCGCCGACGTCGCCGGCTACGTGCTGCGCCGCGCGCCGGCGGCCGAGCGCGAGGCGCTGGTCGGCGCCATCGAACAGTCGCTGAAGGCCTTGCCGCTGCTGCTCGACGGCGCGATGGACCGCGCGCTGGCCGCCATCCACGCCAAGCCGCCACGGCCCAAGCCGCCGCGGCCGCCACGGCCACCCGCGGCGTCGCCGCAGACGCCGGCTACAGCCGCCGGCAGCGCGCCGGGCACCACCGGCGTCGCCGCCGCGCCCGCCGCCACGACTGCAACGCCGACCAACGCAGACACGCCATGAAGCCGCATCGCCGCTTGCCCGCGCAACGAATCCAGGCCGCATGGCTGCTTCTGGCCTTGGCACTGGCCGGCAGCGCGGCGGCGCAGAACAACACCGTCTACCGCTGCGCCAAGGGCGTCTACGCCAACAGCCCCTGCCCGGGCGGCGAAGTCATAGACGCCGCCGACCCGCGCAGCGCCGAGCAGGTGCGCCAGGCGCGCGACGCGGCGCAGGGCGACCGCGCGCTGGCACGCCAACTGGCCGCCGAACGCCGCGCCGAAGAAGCCGCCGCCGCGCGCCGCCCGCCGCCGGTGGCCGGCATTGCCTTGCCCACCCCGCCCGCGGCCAAGCCGCCAGCGCCGGCCAAGCTACCGAAGAAGCGCCGCGCCGCCCGACACAAGCCGCCAACGCCGCCGATCTACGTGGGGCCGGCCGCCGCCGCTACACGATGAACGATGAACGATGACTCGGCTGCGCCTTCATGAACGATGCCACTGCGCGCTGCCACCGCACGCGCATCATTCATCGTTCATGTCCCGCGCCCCGCGCGGGACAATTCATTGTTCATGCGCGGCGCCCAGCGCGGGGCGGTTCATCGTTCATCCGGCACCGCTACCAGCGCGCGGAACTTCGCCCACAGCTGATCGCGCGACTCGGCGTGCGCCGGGTCGACCGGAATGCACGCCACCGGGCAGACCTGCACGCACTGCGGCTCATTGAAATGGCCGACGCATTCGGTGCAGCGCCGCGGGTCGATGGTGTAGAACTCCTCGCCCATTGCAATCGCCTGGTTCGGGCACTCGGGTTCGCAGACGTCGCAGTTGATGCACTCGTCGGTGATCATCAACGCCATGGCGTCACCCCGGGCTGGGCGCCTGGGCCGCGCGCGCCTGCAGTCGGCGCAGCACGGTCGGCGCGACGAACTTCGACACATCGCCGCCGAGCGAGGCGATTTCGCGCACAAAGGTGCCGCTGACAAACTGGAAGTCGTCCGACGGCGTCAGGAACACGGTCTCGACTTCGGGCATCAATTGGCGGTTCATGCCGGCCATCTGGAACTCGTAGTCGAAGTCACTGACCGCGCGCAGGCCACGCACCACCACCTGGCCGTGGTTGGCCAGCACAAACGCCGACAGCAGGCCTTCGAAGGCCACCACCTCGATGTTGCCGTAGGGCCCGGCGATCTCGCGCGCGATGTCCAGCCGCTCGGCGAGCGAGAACATGGTGCGTTTGTGGTGGCCGGCGGCGACCGCCAGGATCAGCCGGTCAAACAGCTGCGACGCGCGCCGCATCAGGTCTTCGTGGCCCAGCGTCATCGGGTCAAAGGTGCCGGGGTAGACGGCGGTCAGCGTCTTGGCGCGGGTCACGGAACGGCTTTCTCCAATGGGCTGGGCCCCGGCGTCCCGTCGGGTGGCGGGCGGTCAAGCAAATGATAGTGGACCGCCCCGGCGCGGCCCTGGCGCGACAGTCGCCACCCTGCCGGCAGTGCTGCTTCGACCAACGGCTGGCCGGCTTCGACGTACAGCCGGCCGCCCGCAGCGACCAGCGGCGCGGCGGCGGCGATGGTTCCAGCCAGTCCGTCGGCGCCGTGCTCGTCGGTGTCAAACGGCGGGTCGAGCAGCACCAGGTCAAACGCCGCGGCCGCGGCGGCGCGCATCCAGCGCAGCGCGTCGGCGCACACCACGCGCACCGGGGCTGCCTGCAGCCGCGCCGCGGTGGCCGACAGGCTGCGCGCCAGCGCGGCGTCGCGTTCGATCAGCAGCACCTGGGCCGCGCCGCGCGACGCGGCCTCGAAGCCGAGCGCGCCGCTGCCGGCAAAGGCGTCGAGCACGCGCCAGCCGGTCAAGTCCTGGCCCAGCCAGTTGAACAGTGTTTCGCGCACCCGGTCGGGCGTTGGCCGCAGCCCGGGCCGGTCGGCCACCGGCAAGCGGCTGCGGCGCAGGTGGCCGCCGATGATGCGCACTTCGCGCGGCAGGTGCGCGGTCGACGCGCGCGCGGCCGGCCGCGCCGGCGCCGTCACAGCCGAACCGCAATGCCGCGTGCCGCCAGCAGCGCCTTGGCCTGGCCGACGCTGAATTCGCCGTAGTGAAAGATGCTGGCCGCCAGCACCGCGTCGGCGCCGCCAACCTGTATGCCCTCGGCCAGGTGTTCGAGCGTGCCGACGCCGCCCGAGGCGATCACCGGCACCGGCACCGCGTCGCTGACCGCGCGCGTCAACGCCAGGTCGAAGCCGACCTTGGTGCCGTCGCGGTCCATGCTGGTGAGCAGGATTTCACCGGCGCCGAGTTCGGCCATGCGCCGCGCCCAGGCCACCGCGTCCAGCCCGACGTTGCGCCGCCCGCCGTGGGTGTAGACGTCCCAGCCCGGGCCGCGCGCGGCCAGGTCGTCGCCGCGGCGCTGCTTGGCGTCGATGGCCACCACGATGCACTGGGCGCCGTAGCGCTCGCTGGCGGCGCGGATGACTTCCGGGTTGGCCACCGCCGCCGAATTGAAGCTGACCTTGTCGGCACCGGCGTTGAGCAGCCGCCGCACATCGGCCACCGTGCGCACGCCGCCGCCCACCGTCAGCGGGATGAACACCTGCGCCGCCACCGCCTCGATGATTGGCAGGATCAGGTCGCGGCCATCGCTGGTGGCGGTGATGTCGAGAAAGGTCAGCTCGTCGGCGCCTTGCTCGTTGTAGCGCGCGGCGATTTCCACCGGGTCACCGGCGTCGCGCAGTTCGACGAAGTTGACGCCCTTGACGACGCGGCCGCCGGTGACGTCCAGGCAGGGAATGATCCGTTTGGCGAGCATCGCGGCGCGGTATTTGGGGCTGCAGCCGCGGATTATCCCTCCCCCTAGATCGGGGCCTCCGATCGTGCGAAAAGCCGCTGCAATCGCGTAGATTCGCCGGAAATAACTCGGAACCTACCCAGTGACATCCCACACCGCCGCCCAACTGCCTTCCATACCGGCCCGTACGGCGGTTCGTCCTGGCCTGCGCCATGTCGGCGCGCTGGCCATTTCCGCCTTGCTGGCGGCAGCCTCAGCCCCGGCCGGCGCGGCGATGCTGACCTATACCGCCGCGCTGTCCGGCGCTGCAGAGGCGACGCCGAACGCTTCTCCGGCGACCGGCAGCGCGACCTTGACGCTCGATGACGTCTTGCACTCGATGCGCGTGCAGGTCGACTTTGACGGTCTCACCGCACCGAATACCGCCGCGCATGTCCATTGCTGCACCGTCGCCGTGCGTCTGGGCACCGGCCCGGTGGCCACCGTGTTGCCAACCTTCACCGACTTTCCTACCGGTGCGACCAGCGGCAGCTACGACCACACCTTCGACATGAACCTGGACAGTTCGTGGAACGCCAGCTTCATAAATGCCCACGGCAGCACCACGGCGCAGGCGTTCATCGACCTGTTGTCCGGGCTGGATTCGGGTCGTGCCTACCTGAATATCCACAACAGCCCGTTCCCGGGTGGTGAGATCCGCGGCTTCCTCGAAGCGCAGCAGGTGCCCGAGCCGGCAACGGCGTGGCTGGTGCTGCTGGCCGCAGGCGGGCTGCTCGGCAGCAGTCGGTCGCGCCGACGCTCGTAGCAGCGGGCAGGGGGCAGGAGGCTCCAGCCCCCGCAGCCCCTTCAGATCCTTCAGACCCTTTAGCTGGCAGCGCCGATTTCGTCGGCGCGCGCCTGCGCCGATGCGAAGTCCAACGCGCCGGTGTAGATCGAGCGGCCGCAGATCACGCCGCTGATGCCTTCGTCCTCGACCGCGCACAGCCGCTCGATGTCGGCCAGCCCCGACAGCCCGCCCGAGGCAATCACCGGAATGGTCAAGGCCTGCGCCAGCTTGACGGTGGCCTCGACGTTGATGCCGCTGAGCATGCCGTCGCGGCCGATGTCGGTGTAGATCACCGATTCGACGCCGTAGTCTTCGAATTTGCGCGCCAGGTCAATCACCTCGTGGCCGGTGAGCTTGCTCCAGCCGTCGGTGGCCACCTTGCCGTCCCTGGCGTCCAGGCCGACGATGATGTGGCCGCCGAAGGCGGTGCAGGCGTCCTTCAGAAAGCCCGGGTTCTTGACCGCCGCGGTGCCGATGATGACGTAACCAATGCCGTCGTCGAGGTAGCGCTCGATGGTGTCCAGGTCACGGATGCCGCCGCCGAGCTGCACCGGAATGTCGTCGCCGACCGCGCGCAGAATGCTTTTGATCGCCGGCTCGTTGATCGGCTTGCCGGCAAAAGCGCCGTTCAAATCGACCAGATGCAGCCGCCGGGCGCCGGCGCGCACCCAGCGCAGCGCCATCGCCGCGGGCTCTTCGCTGAAGGTGGTGGACACACTCATGTCGCCTTGCTCTAGGCGCACACAGTGACCGTCTTTCAGGTCGATCGCGGGAATCAGCAGCATGGCAGTGCGGCAGCGGGGCCGTGGGGGCGGGCTGCGGCGGCGGGGCCGCTGCGCAGCGACGATGGACAAGCCCTGGGTTCTTTTGGCGAGTGGCCGTCAGGGGCGCCACGCAAGAAAGTTGCGGTACAGCTGCAACCCGTGGTCGGCACTCTTTTCAGGGTGGAACTGGGTGGCAAAAATGTTATCCCGCGCCACGGCGCAGGTAAAGCTGTCGCCGTAGTCGGTCAGCCCGGCGCTGTGGTGCGCTGCCGACGGGCAGGCGTAGTAGCTGTGGACGAAGTAAAACCAGGCGCCGTCGGGCACGCCCTGCCACAGTGGATGCACCGCGCCGCCATGGCGCTGCTGCGTCACCCGGTTCCAGCCCATTTGCGGTACCTTGAACCGGCTGCCGTCGGGCTGGAGTCGGCCGTCAAGCCGAAACCGGCGCACCTCGCCGCCAATCAGCCCCAGGCCCGGCGTGTCCTGCTCCTCGCTGTGGTCCAGCAGCATCTGCATGCCGACGCAAATGCCCAGCAGCGGCTTGCTGCCCGCGGCCTCCAGCAACGCGTGCTGCATGCCCGAGGCGGCCAGCTCGCGCATGCAGTCGCGCATCGCGCCCTGGCCAGGCAAGACCACGCGCTCGGCGGCGCGCACCTCTTCGGGGCGGTGGGTGATGACCACCTCCAGCCCCGAATCGGCCGCCACATGCAGCACCGCCTGCGACACCGAGCGCAGGTTGCCCATGCCGTAGTCAACCACCGCCACGCTGGCGCGGGCCATCACAGGCTGCCTTTGGTTGAAGGGATGACGCCGGCGCTGCGCGCATCAGGCGCCAAGGCCATGCGCAGTGCGCGGCCAAAGGCCTTGAACACGGTTTCGGCCTGGTGGTGGGCGTTGACGCCCTTCAAGTTGTCCACATGCAGCGTGACCAGCGCATGGTTGACAAAGCCCTGGAAAAACTCGTGCGTCAACTGGGTATCGAAGCCACCCACCGCCGCCGCGGTAAACGGAATATTGAGCACCAGCCCGGGCCGGCCGGAGAAATCAACCACCACGCGCGACAGCGCCTCGTCCAGCGGCACGTAGGCGTGGCCGTAACGGCTGATGCCACGCTTGTCGCCCGCCGCATGCGCCACCGCCATGCCGAGGGTGATGCCGACGTCTTCCACCGTGTGGTGGCCGTCGATGTGCAGGTCGCCCTTGGCCTCGATGTCGAGGTCGATCAGCCCGTGGCGGGCGATCTGGTCGAGCATGTGGTCGAAAAAGCCGACGCCGGTGGCCAGTCGGCTGGCGCCGCTGCCATCGAGGTTGACGCGCACGCGGATCTGCGTTTCGCGGGTGTCGCGCTGCACGTCGGCAATGCGGTCGGTCATGGTCGGGGCTTTCGCAAGAGGCGTCGTGGGTGGCGTAACGGTCGTCATTGGCAGGCAAACCGGCGCTACAGGCTGTCGGCCAGCGCGGCGATCAGCCGCGTCGTCTCGTCCGGCGTGCCGACGGTCAGCCGCAGGCAGTTGGCGAGCTGCGGGTGCAGCGCCGAGACATTTTTGACCAGCACGCCGCGCGATTTCAGCGCCGCGAAGCTGCGCGCGGAGTCGGCAAAGCGCGCCAGGATCATGTTGGCCTGGCTGGGCCAGGGCTTGACGCCCGGCAGCGCGGCCAGCGCGGCGTACAGCCGCTCGCGCTGGGCGCGGATGCTGGCCGCCTGGCGCGCGTACTCGTCGGCATGCTCCAGCGCAAACAGCCCGGCCTCGGCGTTCAACACGCTGATGTTGAACGGCGGGCGCAGCTTGTCGACCTCGGCAACCAGCGCGCGGCGACCCATCAGGTAGCCGATGCGCACGCCGGCCAGGCCAAACTTGCTCATCGTGCGCATCACCAGCACATGCGGCCAGCGCTTGAGTCGGGCCATCGAGTCGCGCGCGGCAAACGGCTGGTAGGCCTCGTCCATCACCACCAGGCCCTGCACCTCGGCCATTTCGGCGATCAGCCGGTCGATCACCGCGTCGTCCCACAGGTTGGCGGTGGGGTTGTTCGTGTAGGCCAGGTACAGCAGCGCCGGCCGGTGCTGCCGTACCGCGGCGACCATCGCCGCCTCGTCCAGCTCAAAGTCGGCCGCCAGCGGCACGCCGACAAAGCGCAGGCCCTGCAGCGCCGCGGCCAGCCCGTACATCACAAAGCCGGGCAGCGGCGCCATCGCCACCGCGCCGGGCAGCGCGCAGGCCAGCGTCAGCAGCGAGATCAATTCGTCCGAGCCATTGCCCAGCATCAGCGCGCAGTCGTCGGGCAGGCCGGCGTGCGCGGCCAGCGCGGCCTTCAGGTCGTCACCGCGCTCGGCCGGGTAGCGGTTGATCGCCACCGCGCCCAGCCGCTGGCCCAGCGCCTGCTGCAGGTGCTCGGGCAGCCGGTGCGGGTTCTCCATGGTGTCGAGCTTGATGAAGCCGGCGCTGGGCTGCACCGCGTAGCCGTGCAGGCCCTGGATGTCGGAGCGGATGACGCGAGACATGCAGGCATCAAGCAGACGCATCGTGCGGCTTTCGGTGGGGGTGGACGTCATGGCTGGTTCAAGAAACGATCAATGCACGATCACGGCAGCAAGGGTCAGCTCGGCGCCGGCGGTGCATCAAGCAGCTCGGGGCCGACGACAAAGGGGTTGACGATGCGCAGGCCGTCGATCACCTGATCGTGCTGCAAGTCTTCGGTGAGCAGCAGCGTGCAGCCTTGCTGCTGCGCGGCGGCGACCATCAGCGCATCCCAATAGCCGAGCGCGCAGCGGTCTTGCAACTCCCAGGCCGCGTCCACCGTGTCGTCGTCGACTGTGCACGGCGTCCAGGCGCGGTACTCGCGTACACGGCGCCTGGCCTCCTCGGCCGACAGGCCAGGCGCCACGCGCCGCAGGGTGGCATACAACTCGTTGAGCACCTGGGTACTCAAGCGCCCGCAGCCGCGCGTCCAGCAGGCCTGCAGCCAGGCCTGGGCGCGCCGCATCTTGGCGACGTCGCGGGCATCGACTGCATACAGCAGCACGTTGGTGTCAACGAAAACGATCAAGGCGTTCGGCATAAATCTCATCGCGCCGCAAAAAAGGCGCCACGAACTCCACCGGCCGGAACTTCAGCGCCTCGCGCATCGCCCGGTCATAGGCACCGCTGCGCCGCATTTTTTCGGCCAGCATTTCACCAATCAGCCGTGACACGCTGGTGTTGCGCCGCGCGGCTTCCATCCGCGCCCAGTCGGCAACCTGGTCTTCCATCGTGATCGTGACGTTCTTCATCGCAGCACCTCAAGTCGCCCAGGCTAGCACACGAAGTTCGTGTTGCACGAAATTCGTGTCGTGATTTCCCGACAAGACAGTTTTCAATCATTCGGACATCATTAAGACATTAAAAGACAGAATGGTGTCGCCATGACGCTGTCCCCAGACCAAGTCAAGCCCTACCTCGACGCGCTGGCCGATGAACTCGGCGCCAGCGACCGGCGCCGCCTGACCACCCTGCTGCGGCTGCTGGGCGGCGCCGACCACCGCAGCACCGCCGGCGCGGTCTGCGCGGCGCTGTTTGACGCCGACGCCAGCGCCAGCGCGCAAAGCAAGGCCTTGCAGCGCCTGCGCGAGCAGTTCAACAGCGCCGCCGCGCAGGCCCACCAGCGCATCCGGCTGGAAATCGGCAGCGACCGTTCGGCCGGCGCGGCACGCGCGGTGTGGTTTGACGGCGAGCCGCGGCTGAATCTGGCCCACCGCACCGACGAGCTGGATGCCGTCGGCAGCCGGCTGATGACCGACGTGCGCGGCCTGCGGCTGTCGGCCGAACCCCGGCTGGTGTTGACCGAATGGCAAGAAGGCAAGCCGCTGGTGCGCTGGTTTGCCAGCTACGCCCATGCCAGTGCCGACGCCCGCGCGTTGATCGAGGAACTGAAGCTGCAACTGCGCAACTCGGCGCACTACTGCTTCCAGCCCTGGTCCGACCAAGACATCGTGGCCGGCGAGGACTGGGAGCACGCCATCCGCAGCGCCTTGGCCGCCAGCCACCTGGGGCTGCTGCTGGTGGACCACGCGTTTCTGGCCAGCGGCTACATCACCGCAGTCGAACTGCCGACCTATGTCGCCGGCGCCCACCCGTCGGCGCCGGGCAAACGCGCGGTGCCGGTGGCGCTGGAGCGGATTGACTTCGACCACACCGACTTGCGCGGCCTGGGCCGGCAGCAGATTTTTCTGGACGGCGACGGCAAGGCCTATGTCGAACGCAGCAAACACAGGCGAAAGGCCTGGGTCGGCGAGCTGGTCAAACAGATGCACGAACTGCTGCGCCGCCACGCCGACGCGCCGCCCAAGCTGCCTTCGCCACCCGCCCCGACCCGCGCCACCGACACGCACAACCCGCCCGCCACGCCGTCCCGGAACGAGACACCGTTCAGCGAATGCCTGCCGGCGCTCAAGCCCGAGCACATGCTCAGCGCCGACCTGGGCGGCATCGCCCACCTGGTGGCCGACGCCAAGGCGCGCCAAACCGCGTTGACCGAGCAGGCGCTGGTCGCCGCCAGGCCCAGCGCCGGTGACGACGCGGTCGACGTGTTGCAGCACCTGCTTGACTGGCTACGCGAGCCCGCGGCGCCGGCGCTGTTTGCGCTGCTCGGTGAATACGGCATGGGCAAGACCATCACCTGCCAGCGCCTGGTGCGCGCGGTGGCGCAATGCCGCCTGAACCCGGCCGACGCCAGCGACGCCGCGCTGCCCACCGCGCTGTACTTCGACCTACGCCAGCTCACCGGGCTGCGCCGGGCCGATGCCCTGGTGCCGACGCTGGCGCGCATCGTCGACGAATGCATTGCCCGCGGCTGGCAAAAGGGCGTTGACCCGCCCAGCGCCCAGACGCTGATAGACCTCGGCTGCCGGCAGCCGCTGCTGTGGGTGTTTGACGGGCTGGACGAAGCGCTGGTCCACCTGAACGAGATCGACGGCCAGGCCTTTACACGCGAGTTGCTGGCGCTGCAGCCGCGCCCCGGCAGCACGCTGCACCCCGGCACGCGGGTGCTGCTGTCGTGCAGAACGCACTACTTTCGCAGCCTGCAGGCGCAAAACAACCACTTCACCGGCCAGCAGCGCGACGTGACGCCGCACGCCAACTACCGCGCGCTGCTGATGCTGCCGTTGGACGAGGCGCAAATCCGCGCCTACTTTGCCCACGCGCTGCCGTCGCTGGACGCCGACGCCACGCTGGCGCTGGTGCGCAGCGTTCACAACCTGAGCGAGCTGGCCGAGCGCCCGTTCACGCTGCGGCTGGTGACCGAGTTCATTCCGCAAATCGAGCAATGGCGTGCGCAAGGGCGGCCGGTGTACGGCGTGACGCTGTACCGGCACATGGTGCAGGCCTGGCTGGGCCGCGACGCCGGCAAGCACCACCTGGGCGCCGAACACAAGCCGCGGCTGATGGCGCACCTGGCGGCCTGGCTGTGGCAGCGCGGCCAGCGCCTGATCGCCGCCGCTGACCTGGAACCCTGGTTCCACGACTGGCTGGACAGCCAGCCCGCGCTGCGGCGCCGGTACGCCGCGGTCGACCGCGACAAGCTGGAAGAAGACCTGCGCACCGCCACCTTTCTGGTGCGGGAAGACGGCGCCGGCAATAACGCAGCCGAGCCCGGCGACGCCGGCCCGGCGAGCGGGTTTCGCTTTGCGCACAGCTCAATGCAGGAATACTTTCTGGCCGAGCACCTGCTTGACGCGCTGCAACACAACCGCCGCGCCGACTGGGCGCTGCCGCTGGTCAGCGCCGAGACGCGGCGCTTTTTGCAGGACTGCCTGCGCGAGCTGCCCGCCGGCGCGCCGGCCCACCAAGCGCTGGCCGGCTGGCGCGCGCCCTACCTGGCGCAGGCCAGCGAGCAATGGCTGCGGCTGATGCTCGACCGCGCCGCCGACGCCGACCTGCCGCTGCCCCACCTGGCCGGCGCCGACCTGCACGGCGCGCACTTGCACGGCTGGTCGTTCATCGGCCGCTCGGCGCAGCAGCCGCTGAACTTGAGCGGCGCCGACTTCAGCGGCTGCGAACTGCGCGAAACCGTCTGGCGCGACGTGCGGCTGGACGACGCGCGGCTGGACCACGCCGCGCTGCACCGCTGCGAGTGGTGGCGCGTCACCGCACCAAGGCTGCGCGCGCACGGCAGCCACTGGGACGGCGCGGCGCTGCGCGACGTGGCCTGGCCGGACGCCGACCTGGCCGGATCAACAGCCCACGCGCCGCGGCTGCACTACACCGCGCTGCCTGCGGCGTGGCTGGCGGCGGCTGCACCGCTGGCGGCGGTGGAGGACGCTGGCGCGGCGACCGCGATCGGCTGCACCAGCCGGTCAGCGTGGGAACGACCACGGTTGGCGGCCGGAACGGTGGATGCGGCCGGGTTGGTCGTGGCGCCGCCGGGTACGGCGCGCTGGCTGGCCAGCAGTGGGCATCTTTTGCCGACCGCAGCAGCGGTTTCGCCCGATGGCACGCGGGTGGTTTCCGGCGGGCGCGACGGGTCGATGCGCGTCTGGGACGTCGAGTCCGGGCTTTGCCTGGCGACCTGGACCGGCCACCGCGACTGGGTCGCGGCCTGTGGTTTTCGCGCCGACGGCGCTAGGGTGGTGTCGGCCAGCGGCGACGGCACGTTGCGGGTGTGGGACGTTGCGTCCGGCACCAGCCTGGCCGTCTGTGAGGGCCATGAAGGCGCGGTTAGCGACGCGGTCTTCACCCCCGACGGCCGCCAACTGGTATCCGCGGCAAGCGACGACACTCTGCGGCTGTGGGACGCGGCCGATGGGCGCTGCGTCGGCGTCTGGACTGGGCACACCGCGGCAGTATGTGCCTGCACGGTCGCCCCGGATGGCCAGCACGCCATTTCCGCCAGCGGCGACAAAAGTCTGCGCTGGTGGGACATCGGGTCGGGCCGCTGCCTGTCGGTTTGGCACGGGCACACTGGCGGCGTCAGTGCCTGCGCCATCTCACCCAATGGCGCGCGAGTCGTTTCTGCCAGCAACGACAAAACGCTGCGACTTTGGGACGCTGCAACCGGCCAATGCCTCGCGGTGTGGCGCGGCCACTCCGACACAGTGACCGCCTGCGCGTTTTCGCCCGACGGCCAGCGCGTGGTCTCGAACGGAAGCGACGGTACGTTGCACCTTTGGGACACCGCCTCTGGCCAAAGCCTGACCATCTCAACGGGTCAGTCGATAGGACTCATCAACAACTTCTGCGCCCTCTTCGCTGATGGCCAACGCATCGCAGCCGGGGGCAGCGTGTTCGGCCGGCTCGGCATTTGGGACGCCTCCACTGGTCAGTCCCTTGCGTTGTGGCCTGGTTCACCAGACCTCGTCCGTGCGTGCCAATTCTCAGCCGACGGCCAGCACGTCGTGTCGGCCACGTCAAATGGCAAGTTTCGAGTTTGGGATTCCGTCAACGGCACACGGCAGGCTGCGTGGTCGGCGCGATGTACAGGAATCGATGCGGTTGCCTGTTCACCCGACGGCCGACGCGTCGTTTTCGCTGACAGCGACGGTACCCTGCGTCAGTACGACGCTCACTCGGGAAGGCAGCTACTTGCGTGCGCCGGACACACTGCATTGGTCAATGCCTGCGCCTTTTCGCCCAACGGCTTGCGCATCGCCTCGGCGAGCAGCGACCACACCCTGCGCCTCTGGGACGCAGAATCGGGCCAATGCATTGTCATCAATGAGCACACCCAAAACATCGAAGCCTGCGCGTTTTCGCCCGACGGCCAGACGCTGATCTCTGCCGGTTGGGATGGCTCAATCGGGCTTTGGCGCGCCTCCACGGGTGACTGTCTTTCGGCCTGGACTTGCCAAAGCGTCTTGTGGAAGGCCTGCGCATTCTTCCCCGACGGCCGCCGCGTCCTCTTAGCCGACTTTGGCGGCCACCTCCGCGTCTGGGACGTGGCCACCGGCACCTGTGCTGGCGAATGGTCGGGCCATACCGACACCGTCGACGTGCTGGCCTTTGCCCCAGACGGCCGCTGTGTGGTGTCCGCCAGTCGCGACAGCACGCTGCGCCTGTGGGATGCCGAATCCGGCACCTGTCTCCAGGTCTTCACCGGCCACCTCGGCGCAGTGAAGGGATGCGCCTTCTCCCCCGACGGCCACCAAATCGTGTCGGCCGGCAGCGACGGCACGCTGCGCCTGTGGGACGCTGCCAGCGGCGCCTGCCTGCGCGTGACCCACCACATTGGCGACGACTTCGCCACCTGGACGCTGCCCGACCAGCGCCTGGTCGAGGCCAGCGAAGGCGCATGGCGCTGGCTGATGCTGCAGCACTTTGACGACGCCGGCCGGTTGGTCGACGTGGTGCCGGGCGAAACCCTGGTGCGGCTGCCTTACACCGCCTCGCCGCCGACGCCGTCAACCAACCCCCCCTCCGGACAGCGCACCGCAGGGGCCGAATGATCGCCGGTGAACCGCCCTCGGTCCCCGCCGGTGCCGGACAACACTGCCACGCCCCAAGTCCGGTCAAATGAGTTATTCTCAATGACCATTTGAGCGAAGATCAACCCAAAGCTACACCATGCCACCCGAGCTTTCAGAACCCCTGTGGACGTTGAACCCACTCAGCCCGCCGCCGGTGCAGCGCCTGATCGCCGGCGAAGCAAGCTATGCCGGGGTTTACCGCTTTGGCCGGGTGGACCGCATCGGCATGGTCAAGCAAGGGCTGCCGGCGCGGCTGTTGACCACGCTGGCCGACGACATGCAGGTGCCGCGCGAGCGGCTGTACCGGTGGGTGGGCATTGCGCGCGCCACCGCCAACCGCAAGGTGAAGGCCAACCAGCGGCTCAGCCAGGACGAGAGCGAGCGCGCGCTGGGCATGGCGCGGCTGGTGGGCCAGGTGCAGCAGGTGGTGTCGGAGTCCGGCGCGGCCGACGGTTTTGACGCCGCACGCTGGACCGCGGCCTGGCTTCAGGAGCCGAACGCCGCGCTCGGCGGCCAGCCGCCGGGCGAGTTCATGGACACCGCCGACGGCCGCGCGCTGGTGTCGGGCCTGGTGGCGCAGATGCAGACCGGCGCCTACGCCTGAGGCTGAGAGTTTTTCGATCATGCCCGCTCACCACCCCAAAACGCACCCGCTCGTCGTTGCAAATGCTCGCCATGGCACTAGCCATGGCTGTGCTTTGCGCCTCGATCGGGCACGTTTTGAGGCGTTGCTCGGGCACGCTTGAAAAACTCTCAGCCTCTGAGCCGTCCGGCGTGGCATCGCAGCGGCCCATCGAGCTTTGGCGCATCGGCAGCGACACGCCGGAATACGAGGCGCACGACCTCAGCGGCCGCGGCGCCGAGGCCTCGGGCGGACGCTGGAACCGCGTCGGCACGCCGCTGGTGTATGCCTCGACCAGCCGCGCGCTGGCCTGCCTTGAAACCGTCGTGCATCTGGCCAGGCACCCGCTGCCGCTGAACCGCTATCTGGTGCGGATTTCGGTGCCGCTGTCGGCTTGGACCGCCGCCGTGCAGCTTGATGCGGCCGCGGTCGTCGGCTGGGACGCCTTGCCGGCCGGAAAGGCGTCGCTGGACTGGGGCACGCGCTGGGCCGCCAGCGCGGCCAGCCTGTTGGCGCGCGTGCCATCGGTGGTCGTGCCCGAGGAATTCAACGTGCTGATCAACCCGGCGCACCCCGATGCCGGCACGCTGGCGGCGGTCAAGCTGCGCCGGTGGGGGTATGACGCGCGCTTGATGCCGGCGCCGTGACCGGCCCCGCATTGGTCATGGCTGTGCTTTGGGCGAACATCGTGCCAAGCCGCGGCGGTCGGCATCGGCGCGCTGCGCCTGGGGCCGGGCGCGCAAGCGCTGCTGTACACCGCCGAGCCGCTGCCGGCCGGCGCGCGCGTGTTCGTCCAGCAGCCGGCGCGCGGCGGCGGCGTGCGTTGCTGCCGGGTGATGCCGGCCGCCGCATTCACGCGCCTGGACGGCGACGATGCGGGGGTGGTCGACGCCCACAGCGGCCAGCCGGCGCTGCGCTGGGCCGTGCCGCCGGCAGGTTCGAATTCGGGGCAGGCGGCAGGCGACGAGCCAGCGGACATGCCGTTTCTCGGCATCGCGGTGGTAGTGCCGCCGCGGGCCACGGTCAGCGCGCCTGGCCGCAGCCGGCTGCGCGTGGTTGACCGCGGGCGGCGGGTTGACATCGCGTTGTGTACCAGCGCCGAGGGCGCGCACGTGCGCCGGCTGACGGCGGTCGGCGCGGTCACCGCCGACCTGTACATCGGCCTGGGCTATCCGATTCAGTCGCCCACCTGCCGCTGACGCCGCCCGCCGCCCGCGCCGATTCACGCCGCGAAAACCGCTGACCGCCCCGGCCAGAACGGGCTTGTTGCCACCGCCCTATGCTGCCCCCCAGGCGGCATCGCCGGCAGCAGGCAAAGGACGACAGATGGACGACGATTTCGACCTGGTGGTGATCGGTGCGGGTTCGGGTGGCGTGGCCGCGGCGCGGCGGGCGGCGGCGCATGGCGCGCGGGTGTTGATCGTCGAGGCCGACCGTGTCGGCGGCACCTGCGTGATCCGCGGCTGCGTGCCGAAGAAGCTGATGGTCTACGCCGCCGGCTTTGCCCAGGCCTTTGATGAGGCGCGCAGCTACGGCTGGCGCGACGTGGCCGCGCGCTTTGACCTCAGCCACTGGGCCGACGCCAAGGCCGCCGAAACGCGCCGGCTGGAGGGCATTTACCGCCAGCTGCTGGCCGACGCCGGGGTCGAGCTGGCCAGCGGCCAGGCGCGGCTGCTGGGCGGCGGCGCGGTGGCGATAGGCGCGCGCACGGTGCGCGGCCGGCGCCTGCTGCTGGCCACCGGCGGCGCGCCGGCGGCCGATGCGCTGCCCGGGCTGGCGCAGGCGATGACCTCCAACGACGTGCTTGACCTGCGCACGCTGCCGCCCAGCGTGCTGGTGGTCGGCGGCGGCTACATCGCGGTGGAGTTCGCCAGCATCCTGGCCGGTCTGGGCAGCCAGGTGAGGCTGGCGTTTCGCGCCGCGCACCCGCTGCGCGGTTTTGACGACGACCTGCGCACCCGGCTGGCGACGGCGCTGGCCGAGCGCGGCATCGGCCTGGCCAGCGGCGTCGCGCTGACCGCGCTTGAGCGCAGCGAATCGGGCTTTGCGCTGCACCGCGCCGACGGCTCGGTGCTGCACGCCGCGGCGGCGTTGAACGCCACCGGCCGGCGCCCGAACACCGACGGTCTTGGGTTGGCGCAGGCCGGCGTGGCGCTGACCGCCGCCGGCGCGATCGCGGTCGACGACGATGGCCGCACCAGTGCCGAAGGCATCTGGGCGATTGGTGATGTGACGCAGCGCGTCAACCTGACGCCAGTGGCGATTGCGCAAGGGCGCGCGTTTGCCGACACCGAGTTCGGCCGGCGGCCGACCCGCGTCGACCTGCGCACGGTGGCCAGCGCGGTGTTCACCGACCCGCCACTGGCCACCGTCGGCCTGACCGAGGCCGACGCGGCGCGGCGCGGCCCGGTCGACATCTACGAGTCGGACTTCCGGCCAATGAAAACCGCGTTTGCCGGCGGCGCCGCGCGCAGCTACATGAAGCTGGTGGTCGACGGCCTGAACGACCGCGTGCTGGGCATCCACATGATCGGCGCCGACGCGCCCGAAATCGTGCAAAGCCTGGCCGTGGCGCTGACCTGCGGCGCGACCAAGCGCGACTTTGACCGCACGCTGGCGGTGCACCCGACGGCGGCCGAGGAATTCATGCTGATGCGCGAGCCGGTGCGCCGTCTCGGCGCGGCAGTTACTGCGCCGTCAGCCGCCGCTGGCTGAGAGGTTGATCGGCTGTCGGCCGCTGGCCCGGCGCCCACTGCGCTTTGCCGCCTTGGCGGCGGCAAGCAGCACCAGCCCGGCCAGCCACAACGCGCCCGCCGCCGGCTCCGGCACCGCCGCGGCGTAGGCCACGCCGTCTGTCGAAAGCAGCTGGAAGCCCGGCAGATCGGCGCCCTGCGCGTCGCGCGCGGACAAACCGGTCAGCCGCACGGTGTGCGAGAAGTCGATGCTGCCCTCGGAGTTGTAGTAGCCCGGGTGAGCCAGCAGGCCGAGCGCCAGCGCCTCGTCGCGGTTGGCGCGGATATGGGCATAGAAGTTCAGATCGAAGTCCTGGGCGACCCCATTGAGCCCGGGCAGTTCGGGCTCCCACAGGCTGGCGCCGGCACCAAAGCCGCGAAAGTCATAAAAGCCCCCGGTCTGCGCCGTGGCGGTCAGGCCGCCGAGGCTGTGCGCAAAGTCCAGCGCCACGCAGGGGCCGCCGCACAGCGGGCCGGGGTCAATGCTGCCGGTCAGCGTGAACGTGAGTTTGAAGGTCATCGGCTCGCCCGGCGCCAGCGTGGGATCGGTCGGCACGATGCTGTCGTGCAGACTGACGCGGGCCTGCGCGGTCGGCGTCGAGCCGAACGGAATGTCGGGCGCCTTGGCGAACGTCAGGTAAGCGCCGCGAAACGTCGCGTCGAGCTTGAAGACCGGCGACGCGGCGACAAGACCACCGCTGGCGTGCGCCTCGGCGTCGAAGCGATAGCCGGGGTCGACCAGCGCGGGTGGCGCCGGTTCGCCAGGCGGCGGCGGCGGCGGGGGCTCCCAACGCTCCTGATACACGGCGCCGATGCTGCTCGCGGCATCGACCGTGTGGGTGTGGAGCGAGCCTGCAAAGTAGGCCTGTGTCGTGAAGCTGGGCTGGGCGTGGGCGCCTGCCGCGACGCCGGCGATCAGCAGGCCGGCCAGCGCACGGCGCCGCCGCCGCAGCACCCGGGCCAGCAGCACGGCCAGGCCGGCCAGGCTCATCAGCGCCGACGCCGGCTCGGGCACCGCCGGCGTGTCAAGGTAGCGCGCCATCGCCGCCGCGTCATCGGCCAGCGCGCCCGATGACAGCGCGAAATACACGCCGGCCGGTGTCTGCACCGAAAGACGCGCGGTGTTCATCTGGTCGATCACGCTCTCGCCCGGTGCGCCGGCACCGTTGCCGGCATGCACCAGTGTGTCAACCACGTCGAACGCGATGGGCGCCGGCGTGGACAACACCGGGCCGACCCAGGGCAGCAAGCGCACGCCGCAAGGGTTGATGAAGGTGCAGCCGCCGTTGCCCACGCCGTTGCCCAGAACGATGCTAGGCAATGGCCTTTCGCTCCAGGCGCCCAGCGTCGCCACCGGCGCGCTCAGACTCAGCGTCTGGGTGAACGGAAAGGCCACGCCAGCGGCGACCGCGAAACTCGTCGTCACGCCGTCGTGCAGGACGCTGACCAAGTCCATTCCCGGGTGCGACTTGTCGGCCTGGCGCTTCAGGTAGGCGCCGGTGAACAGGCCGAAGGCGTTTAGCTCGAAGCCGGTCGAGCCCTGGCTGGTCGAGCCGGAGAACGTGCCGTCGATCGTGATCGACACGGTCACCGCGCCGGGTGGCGGCACGCCCGCGCTTGTCACGCCAAGCAACACCGCGTCGTGGTACGACAGCATGGCCTCGGACTCGAACACGCCGCTGCCCGGCAGTGCCAACGCATCGGCCTTCCAGCCGGTGCTGCCGCTGGCGGTGTCGTACTTCACCGAAGTCAACGCATGGCCGCCGGGCAGCAGCAGCGACACGCTGTCGGCCTGCGGCAGCGGCGCCAGTGCGAATGCCGCGTGCTTGATCGGCGTCAGCACCGCGCCGGCGGTCGAGACATGGTGGCCGATCAGCGTGTATTCGATGCTGGCCTGGGCGTGTGCGGTGACCGCCGGCACGGCCAGACCCGCCGCAAGCACGGTGGCCAGGGCCTGCCGGCGGATTGGGGGCGCCGAAGCCGCCGCGCGCGGGTCTTTCGTGGCCAATGTCTTGGCCAGCGCGGGCCGGCCGCTCGCGCCTTGCGCCCTCAAGAACGCCGCAATCAGGGCGAGACCGACCAGCATCGCGAGCCAGGTGGAAGGTTCGGGCACGGACAGAAGCACGCCCGATTGCGAGGTGAACGTGTAGCCCGCCGGCGCGTCGATCGACAGCGTCGCCGTGTGATCGAAGTCTGACGTGGCCAACGCGTACGGCCCCGCCGCCGCCTTGGCCGAGGCCGAACCGACCACGCCGATGGCCGTGCCTGGCGTCACCATGACCTGCACTTCGAGCAACCCGTGCAGTTGCCCCGGATCGACCGACAAACCGGTCACCGTGCCGAGCGTGGTCGCGGTCGCATCGACCGCGCCGTTCGGGCCCAGGCGTCCGTTCCACGCGAAGTCGACCTGGGACTTCTTGCCGTTGACCATCAGGTAACTGGTGCTCGTCATCGTCGCGTAAAAGCCGGCGAAGTTGCCGCGCACGTCGAGCCTGAAGGTGATGGGCACCGGTGCCGCCGCAGCAGGGGCGTTCGCGGGTGCGGCGAACGTGACGACGTCCGCCCAGTTCGCCCCGGCCTGGCTGCGCCACCCGGCCCCTGCGGCGGGCGGCTCTACGTCGGCACCGCTGTCGGTCGTGTCGCTGAAGGCATAGGTGCGCAAGGTTCCGCTGTCCAGGTTGGCCGAAGACTTTGCCTGCCAGATCCAGTCGGAGACTTGGCCGGCTATGCCGATGCGCTGGTGCACGAACCCGGAATCGACCACCGCGCGCGACCGCGCTGTCGGGGTGTCCGCGTCGCCGTCGATGAAGGAGCCGTTGTTGGCAAAGGCGAAGTAGTCCGCATGCACGGTCACCGCGCGGGCCGGGTTGCAGGCCGAGGCGAGCGCGCCAAGCACGGCAAGGACCGCCCACGGTCTTGCGCCAGCCCCCGGTCGACTCGAAACAGTCCTGCGGCGGCGCGGGCATTCCATGGTCAAGCCTCCTGCTGTGCGTCGAACCGGCCATGGCACCCCGGGACGCCCGCCCAATCAACCTTCAACGCACGCTGCCAAGATACCCCCCGGCCGCCCGATTGGCGATCGGCCGGATGTTCTACGACATTGCGCTGAGAGAGGCTGAGGCCATCGAGGCTCTGCCCGGTGCAATTGCCTCGGTCGGTGACCGAACGCAGCGACGGCCGTGCCAGCGGCCGGGCCGCCGGACCGCCGGGTGGCGGCCGTGCGCCTACAGCCGCAGCCGCGCCGCCTGGGCGTGCGCCGGCAGGCCTTCGCCGTCGGCCAGTTCGGCGGCAATCGGCCCGAGCGCGCGCGCGCCGGCAGCGCTGACGCCGATCAGGCTGCTGCGCTTTTGGAAGTCGTAAACCCCCAGCGGCGACGAAAAGCGCGCGGTGCCGGCGGTCGGCAGCACGTGGTTCGGGCCGGCGCAGTAGTCGCCCAGGCTTTCGCTGGTGTAGGCGCCGAGGAAGATGGCGCCGGCGTGGCGCAGCAGTGGCACCCAGCGTTCGGGGTCGGCGGCGCTGATTTCCAGGTGCTCGGGCGCCAGGCGGTTGCTGATCGCGCAGGCTTCTTCCAGGCTGCGCGTCAACACCAGCGCGCCGCGGCCCTGCAGGCTGGCGCGGATGATGTCGCGCCGCGGCATGCCGGGCAGCAGGCGGTCGATGGCCGCCTGCACCTGGTCGATGTAGCCCGCGTCGGGGCACAGCAGGATGGACTGCGCCAGCTCGTCGTGCTCGGCCTGGCTGAACAAGTCCATCGCCACCCAGTCGGGCGGCGTGGTGCCGTCGGCCAGCACCAGGATTTCACTCGGCCCGGCAATCATGTCGATGCCGACCTGGCCAAACACGCGCCGCTTGGCCGCGGCGACGTAGGCGTTGCCCGGGCCGGTGATCTTGTCGACGCGAGGAATGCTTGGCGTGCCATAGGCCAGCGCGGCAATCGCCTGCGCGCCGCCGATGGTGAACACGCGGTGCACGCCGGCCAGCGCGGCGGCGGCCAGCACCATGGCGTTGCGCTGGCCATCGGGCGTGGGCACGACCATGATGATTTCGCCGACCCCGGCCACCTGCGCCGGCAGCGCGTTCATCAGCACGCTGGACGGGTAGGCCGCCTTGCCACCGGGCACGTAAATGCCGACCCGGTCCAGCGCCGTCACCTGCTGGCCGAGCAGGGTGCCGTCGGCGTCGCGGTACTGCCAGCCCAGCCCGCAGGCCTGCAACTGGCGCTGGTGGTAGTCGCGCACCCGCTCGGCCGCCGCCTGCAGCGCCTGGCGCTGCGCGGCAGTGATGGCGCCCAGCGCACGCTGCAAGTCGTCGGCACCCAGTGTCAGCTCGGCCACCGACGCCGCCTGCAGGCGGTCAAAGCGCGCGGTCAGCTCAAGCAAGGCGGCGTCACCGCGCGCCCGCACGTCGGCAATGATCGCGGCCACCGCCTGGTCAACCGCCACATCGGCGTCGGCCGAAGCATGCTGCAACGCGGCGAACGCCGTCTCAAAGTCAGCTTGGGCGGTCGACAGGCGGCGAATGGCAACGGACATGGTCGATGAGTGATGAACGATGAGCGCCCTGCTGGCGCAGGGCATGAACGATGAACGATGAACGATGAACGATGAACGATGAACCAAGCCGCGTGCGACGGCCGCGCGGTGGTTCCACCCCCCACGCCGCACCGCCTTTTTCATTGTTCATGTCCCGCGCCAGCGGGACGTTTCATTGTTCATCGCAGGCCGAAGCCCTCAGCCGCAGGCCGAGGCAAAGGCGTCGATCAGGCGGCGGATCGGCTCGCGCTTGAGCTTCAGCGCGGCCTGGTTGACGACCAGCCGCGAGCTGATGTCCATGATGTGCTCGACCTCGACCAACTGATTGGCCTTCAGCGTCGAGCCGGTCGACACCAGGTCGACGATGGCGTCGGCCAGGCCGGTCAGCGGCGCCAGCTCCATCGAGCCATAGAGCTTGATCAGGTCGACGTGGACGCCCTTGTCGGCAAAGTGCTGGCGCGCAATGTGGGTGTACTTGCTGGCCACGCGCAGCCGCGAGCCCTGGCGCACCGCGCCGGCGTAGTCGAAGTCGGCGCGCACCGCGACGCTCATCCGGCACTTGGCGATGCGCAGGTCCAGCGGCAGGTACAGCCCGTCGTCGCCGTGCTCCAGCAGCACGTCCAGCCCGGCCACGCCCAGGTCGGCGCCGCCGTGGCTGACGTAGGTCGGCACGTCGGAGGCGCGCACCAGCACCACGCGCACGCCGGGCCGGCTGGTGGCCAGGATCAGCTTGCGGCTTTTTTCCGGGTCTTCGGCCACCGTGATGCCGGCGGCGGCCAGCAGCGGCAGCGTCTCTTCGAAGATGCGGCCTTTGGACAGCGCCAGCGTCAGCGTCGGCGCGGCAGCGGCTGGGTCAGCGGTCATGGCGGTCACTTCACGCGCTCGATGTCGGCGCCCAGCGCGCGCAGCTTGGCTTCCATGCGGTCGTAGCCGCGGTCCAGGTGGTAGATGCGGTCGACCGTGGTTTCGCCGTCGGCCACCAGCGCGGCAATCACCAGGCTGGCCGAGGCGCGCAAGTCGGTGGCCATCACCGTGGCGCCGGACAGACCGGCAATGCCTTCGACGATCGCCGTGTGGCCGTCGACCGCGATGTGCGCACCCAGCCGCACCAGCTCGTTGACGTGCATGAAGCGGTTCTCGAAGATGGTCTCGGTGATCCGCGCCACGCCCTCGGCGACGCAGTTCACGGCCATGAACTGTGCCTGCATGTCGGTCGGGAAGGCCGGGTACTCGCTGGTGCGAAAACCCACCGCGCGCGGCCGCGCCGCCGCCTTGGCGTGGATGGCGCCGGCTTCGGCGCGGATGTCGATGCCGGCCTCGCGCAGCTTGTCGATCACCGCGTCGAGGTGATCGGCACGCGCGCCTTCGAGCGTGATCTCGCCGCCGGCCGCCGCCGCGGCGCACAAAAAGGTGCCGGCCTCGATGCGGTCGGCAATGATCTGGTGCGGCTGCGCCGGCGCGTGCAGCCGCGCCACGCCTTCGATGCGGATGCGCCGCGTGCCATGGCCCTCGATGCGCGCGCCCATGCTGATCAGCAGCTCGGCCAGGTCGGGGATCTCGGGCTCCTGGGCGGCGTTTTCGAGCACCGTCTCGCCGTCGGCCAGCACCGCGGCCATCATCAGGTTCTCGGTGCCGGTGACGGTGACCATGTCGGTGGTGATGTGCGCGCCGCGCAGCCGCCGCGCCGGGCCCGGCGCACGGGCGTCGATGTAGCCGTGGTCGAGGTTGATCTCGGCGCCCATCGCCTGCAGGCCTTTGATGTGCTGGTCCACTGGCCGCGAGCCGATGGCGCAGCCACCGGGCAGCGACACCCGCGCCCGGCCAAAGCGCGCCAGCAACGGGCCCAGCGCCAGGATCGACGCGCGCATGGTCTTCACCAGCTCGTAAGGCGCCACCGGCATGTCGGCCGGGCCGGCGTCCAGCCGCACCGCGTCGGGCTGCTCGGGCAGGCGCTCGGCGACCACGCCCATGCTGCGCAGCAGCTTGAGCATGGTCGAGACGTCCTGCAGCTGCGGCACGTTGTGCAACACCACCGGCTCGGCGACCAGCAGCGCGGCGCACAACTCGGGCAGCGCGGCGTTTTTGGCGCCGGAGATGCGCACCGTGCCGCTCAGGCGGCGACCGCCGCGAATGACCAGTTTGTCCATGGCAGAGGCAGTTTGGCGAAAAGGTTGGGGTGACGGGATGCCGTCGGCGTTGCGCGCCGGTCGGGGCAACCCGCCGGCGCGGCGGCCACCGCCTGGCACGCGGGGCAGCGTGGGCCGCTGGTCAGACTGTCAGTGGTGGAACGCGGTGCTCGGCAACGCCTTGGGGTCGGCGTTCCACTCGGCGGGAGTCAGTGTCTTCATCGACAGCGCGTGTACCTGCTCGCGCATGCGCTCGCCGAGCGCGGCGTAGACCCGCTGGTGGCGCCGGACGCGATTCAGGCCTTCGAATTCGGCCGACACGACGGTGGCAAAGAAGTGTCGACCGTCGCCCTCGACCTCCAGGTGCGTGCAGGCCAGACCGGCGGCGATGAAGCCGCGCACTTCGGCAGCGGTGGGTTCAGACATGGCATTGATTATCCGATGCCGGTGCGGCCGGTCCGACTGCACCGGTCAGTGGCGGATCTTGTAGCCGGTTTTCAGCAGCCGCAGCGTGATCGCCGCCACCACCACGAAGCTTGCGCCGACCACCGCCAGGCTGAGCCAGGGCGAGACATCGCTGACGCCGAAAAAGCCGCGCCGGAAGCCGT